>SXGU01229015.1_pt1 | contig 96580 bp, 82 predicted proteins | sample 3174531 | NCBI WGS metagenome assembly SXGU01 (sample SAMN11356863, study PRJNA531348) | freshwater metagenome | isolation source: freshwater sample F1-140 | place: China: Fuxian Lake, Yuxi | collected 2017-12-25
AGATTTAATTTTAAGCAAGATTAAAAAGGGTGATAGAAGATCACCCAAAAAAAACAAGAGAATAATTGCTTAAAATTATATCTGGTAAAATTGTTTACAATCCAGATTTAATTTTAAGCAAGATTAAAAAGGGTGATAGAAGATCACCCAAAAAAAACAAGAGAATAATTGCTTAAAATTATATCTGGTAAAATTGTTTACAATCCAGATTTAATTTTAAGCAATTATTAGCAATTATTTTATTCGTTGAAACAGCAAAATATAATACCCTTTATATTCAGAAAATATTTTAGAGTCTTGATGAGAATATTTTTCCTTTAAAAATAAAACCTTTTCTTTCAAAAAATAAGATAGAACTTTATAAATTGTATTAAATTTTCTATTTATAAAAGTAAATAAAGCTTCAAAAACTGGAAATATTTTTTCAGTTATTATGCTTTGGTAAAGATCCATAGTTGGAGCAGTTTGCGGGGTGATATCGATTTTTTTTAAAAGTTTGAAACCTTTTTTTTCGGCTTCTTCGATAAAACTTTTTAGTTCATGACCTGATTTACTTAAATATTTTTTATCTATAGGTTTTATTTTAAAAAAATCGACAGCCATTACATAGCCATTTAACTTTACATGCTTGCGGTGCAAATCCCAACCCTCGACAGGACTAATGTATTGGCATGATTCAGACATTAATACTAAATCATGAGATTCAGGAGGTACTTGAGTTACGTTCTCATATAATCCTTCGTAGGCTTTAATTTTTTGATTGGTCTTTTCGAGGGTCTTAGAGATTAAATAAGGATCGGGATCAATGCAACTGACCTGTAAACCTTTTTCAACCATGGTTTTTGCATTACCACCAGCTCCACATCCTACATCTAATACACTTTTTACTTCATTAGGAAATTCAGAAATAATTTTATCTGTATACTTTTGTTGTGCAATTTTAAGTCCTTCGAGAGTTAATGGAAGATCTCCTTCAAAATATCCATAATGGAGATAATCTAAACCAAATAATTTTTGAATTAATTTAAGGGCGATATCATTGTAATAAGTTTTTGAATGAGATTTCATGAATTGATCCTTTTTTGGGGCGAAGAAATATCACCACAAATTAATAAATTATGTTTTAAGAAAATAAATAAACATGATTATATATGATATATATTTTGAACTGATCAGACTTAATCATGAGAAGTTATTAAAACTCAAATTGCACATAGAATCAAGATGCGTGATTGTAAAGACGAACTGCGAGATAAGTTTCTAACAGAACATTCAAATAAAAGCTTATAATTCTAATTGATATAATTGCGTCAGCAATCAGATTTAATCATTAGCAGTTATTTTTAAGATTTTTGTATTAGTGGTATATTCTTCTTCTTCAAACCTTTTAATATTTGAGATTGCATTTAGAATACCTTTAATTCGTAAGATATTATTGCACCCTTTATCAAAAATATCTTCACTAGTAGGGTTTTTTCTTAATAAATGCCAATACCCCTCAAGTATAGTAAGTGTATTTCCTAACTCATGTTTATAAGTTCCAACTAATGCTAATACAGCTTCTGTTTGTTTTAATTTTAAAAGTTGAATATTTCGATTTCTAATTCTTATTAGTGCAAATATTTTTGGAATTAAAACTGTTGGGAATACTTGTTTAGAAATAAAATCGTCGCAACCTACAAGAATTGCTTCTAATGAAAGTTTAGAGTCCTCTGATGCAGTTAAAAAAATAATTGGAGTTTCATTTAATGCTTTTTCATTTCGAATGAGCTCAATTAGCTTTAGACCATTCATTCCTGGCATTTCATAGTCCGTGATAATGATATCGGGATTAAAATCAAGTGCCCTTTGCACTGCTAAACTAGGATCCATAACTGATTCAAGAATTACTTGATAGGGAGTTAGATGAGTTGAAATAAGTGCAATAAAAGATCTACTGTCATCAACTAGTAAAATTTTTAAATCAGTTAATTCTTGCATTTATAAAATTCCAAAAACAAATTTAGTCAAAATTATAAATATAATAAATCGAATTTTAATAAAGAATTTATTAAAAACATTGAAATATAATATTGCAATCTATATCGGAATAAAAAAAATTGACTAAATAATAAATTATAAAAATATTACCTACGTATAGTTTTAGGATCAATGGCATCTTGTAAACCATCGCCAATAAAATTAATACTGATGGTCGTTGCCACGATTAATAATCCTGGTAGTATGGCTAGTCCAGGAGCTTCATAAATCATTTCCTGAGCATTAAAAAGCATATTACCCCAGCTTGGGGTTGGAGGTTGAATACCTAATCCTAAATATGATAATGCTGATTCAAATAAGATTGATTCACCAACTCCTAACGTAACAGATACAAGTAAAGGTGACATTACATTCGGGATAATATGTCGAATAATTATTGTAAAATCCGAAGCACCAAGTGTACGTGCAGCCATGATGAATTCACGTTCTTTAAGTGATAAAATACTTCCGCGTACTAATCGTCCAACTGTCATCCAAGAGAAGGAACATAAAATAATTACTAACTTCATTATGGCTTGATTCTGGGATGTAACGATATTTTTTAATATTGGAATTTTTGAAAAATCAATTGCCGCTAAAACAATTAATATAGGTAATATGGGCAGCGAAAGCAAAGCATCTGTAATACGCATTAAAAGTGAGTCAACATATCCACCATAAAAACCAGCAAGACATCCAAACATCAAACCAATTAAGGAAGAGGCAAAGGCAACCAGTAATCCTACTCCAATTGATACTCTAGTCCCATAAATTAATCGAACTAAAACATCTCGTCCTAATTCGTCTGTACCTAAAATATGAGTTTTATCTATTCCTTGAATATTGACTGATGACATTGGTGGAAGATACCTATGAAAAACATTTTGAGCATCAGGATCGTGTCCAATAACATGAGCGAGAAATGGCGCTGCAACTGCAACAAAAATAAAAAATGAAACGACAAAAACTCCAGCCACTGCAAATTTATGTTCTTTAAATTGTGAGTAAACTATATTCCATAACGACTGAGACGACTCTAATTTATCTCTTTGTTTTTGACTCATAAGTGCAGCAGCAGTCGGCTGAAATGATGGTTCTTGATTTTGTTGAGTTGTCATATGTTGTTCCTTAAGAAAAAGAGATTCTTGGATCGGCAACACCGTATAAGATATCTGCGATAAGATTAAAAATTAAAACCATCGATACAGTAATCATAAAAGCAACCATAGCGACATTATAATCATTTCCAATAATTGATTCATTAACAAGTTTTCCAACACCTTGATAAGCAAAAACAGTTTCTGTAATGAGTGCTCCAGAAAACAATGTGGAAAAACTAAGGGCAATGATTGTGATAAGAGGTATTAAAGCATTTCGAAAAGCATGTCTCCAAATTATTGTATTTGCATTTAGACCCTTGGCTTTTGCAGTTCGTATATAATCATTTCTTAAAGCATCAAGCATTGAACTTCGAGTGAAGCGTACAAATCTTCCAATTTGCAAATAAGATAATGATAATGTCGGTAAAATTAAATAGGTCATTCGATCTTTTAAAATTGTAAAAAAATCTGCGTTTTCAAGTCCAACTGTAAAGGTTCCTCCTGCAGGTAAGATAGGAAACTTAACGGCAAAGCCAATAATCAATACAATACCCAACCAAAATGAAGGAACAGAAATACCTGCAAGTGAGAAAAAATTAATTAAATAATCAGTTTTTTTTCCAGCATGGAGTGCAGACCAAATCCCCAATGGAATTGAAATGACTAATGATAAAATTAATGAAAGTAATGAAAGATAAAAAGTATTCATTAAACGTGGTCCAATTAACTCTGCAACTGGAATTCTGTACGTGCGAGAATAACCGAGATCACCAGAAGCAATGGAGCTCATCCAATTCATATATCTTGCATAAACAGGTTGATCTAATCCATACAATGACCTTAATCTTGCAATGTCAGCAGAACTAATTTTTGGATTAGAGCTGATCATTAAATCTACTGGATCTCCAGGCATTAGAGTCATCAGATAATAACACACAAAGGACAAACAGATAAATACAATCACTGTTTGTATGAGTCGTCTTAAGATAAAATAGGTCACTGTATAAATCTCTTTCTTTTAATTATTTTAAAGTCGTATCTTCAAAAGTCCAATTTTCTACATCGTTGGTTTCTTGAAATTGATGACCTGGTAATTTAAACCCTTTTAGATTTGTAGGATTCACTGCCATTACTGATCTGTAATAAAGAGGAATTGCTGGAAGCTCATTTGTGTAATGTTTCATTACTTCTTGAACATAGCTAATTCTTTTTTCATTACTAAATTCATCATCAATTTTTGTTAATAATTCATCAGCTATTGCATTTGACCAACCAGAAACATTTTGTCCAGACCATCCGTTTTTTTCATTAGGGATACTAGCAGTATGTAGTGATGATTTTGGAGAACTCTCTGGTGATGATACCCAAGCATACATTGCCATTCCAGTGAATTTTCTTTTTTTAGTAGTTTCACCAAAAAATACTCTTGCAGGTTCATTTTTAATTTCTATTTCAATACCAACTTGCTTCCATTGATCTTTTAAGTATTGTTCAACAAGTTCTCTAGTTTTATTTCCCGCAGTTGACATTAAAGTAATTGATAATTTTTCAGATCCCTTAGCTCTAACGCCATCTGCACCCATTTTCCAACCAGCTTCATCTAATAATTTATTTGCTTCATCTTTATTATATTTGTAGTCGGTGATGATTTGAGTATCTTTAGTAAACCAAGGATCTATAGGTGAGAGTGAATGTAGAGCCACTTCTTGTTTACCATCAAATAAAGCTGTCACAAGATCCTGTCTGTTGATCGAATACATTAAGGCTTTACGAACTTTCAAGTCTTTAAGAATTGGATTGTCTAAATTCAAATCGATATGTTCATACGTAACACTTGGCTGAAATAATACTGTAAATGGCAATTTTTCAGCTTTAACTTTTTTATCAAAAGCAAGAGCTTGATCGAAATCTAATCCAAGAGAAGAAATTGCATCAATTTGTCCAGATCTTAAATTTGCTTCTAGAGTTCCAGTATTTGGAATTACTTTTACAATAATTTTTTGAATTTTTGGAGTATTACCATAAAAATATTTATTAGGAGTAAAAACAACATGTGATCCTAACTTAACTTCTGAAATTAAATATGGACCATTATATAATCCAGGGTTTGTTGGATTTTTTACGTAGTTTGAATTTTTCTCATAACCTTCTTTTTCTTTTCCAAATTGATTAAATACACTTTCTTCTAAATGTTTTGGAAGTGGGGTTAAGGTTCCTAATCTATTAAAATCCCATCTTGCTTTGTCATAGGTGAAAAAACATTTTTTTGGGTTTGCTGGATCAATTTCAATTTTTTCAACTTGAGTATAAGTTTCTTTTTCACCAACAGACACCATTGGACTAGCAGCTACTTTTAATGTGAAATCAAAATCAGCACAAGTAACAGGAGTTCCATCACCCCAACTTGCGTTGTCTTTAATTTCCCAAGCAGCTTTAACTTTTTTAATTCCGTTTTCTGTGATGAGTTGGGCTTTACCATTTTCAATTGTAGGAAGTTCTTTTGCTAACTGTGGTATCCATTGTGCATTAGCATCTAAGGTTGAAAGTGTTCTACCAACCATGCGATACATATATGTAGTTGCAGACATCGACATGATAACAGGATTTAAATTTTCGAATTCTTGTGAAATTCCAATTTTAAATTCTTGAATTGTTGATACTGATTCCTTCTTGGAACAAGTGCACTGAGTGGTAGAGAGCACTAATGCTGTCCCAGCCAAACATAAAGTTATTTTTTTTAACATGATTCCTCCAGTTTTGTTTGAATTTCTTTGTATAAAGGGCAAGCCACTTTGTGACCAGGGGAGATTTCTTGCAAAATCGGATCCAATTTTGAACACTGATCAGTAGCATATGCACACCTTGGATGAAAATGACATCCTGATGGGGGATTGATGGGGCTAGGAACTTCTCCTCCCAATGATTTTTTCATTTGTTTTTTTCCGACACCTACTTCTGGAATTGCGGATAAAAGTGCTTGAGTGTAAGGATGTGCAGGCTTTTCAAAAAGTTGATCTCGATCAGCGGTTTCAACGATTCTTCCAAGATACATTACCGCAACTCGATCACAAAAATGTTCTATGACTTTTAAATCGTGAGATATAAAAATAAAAGTGAGTTTAAATTTATCTTGCAGATCTTTTAATAAATTGAGTATCTGTGCTTGAATAGATACATCAAGTGCACTGACAGGCTCATCTGCAATAATTAAATCTGGTTCAAGAGCAATTGCTCGAGCGATACTAATTCGTTGCCTTTGGCCACCAGAAAATTCGTGGGGATAGCGATTAAGATGTGAAGCCTTTAACCCAACTACCTCAAGTAGTGCTTTGGCGCGTTCTTCCCGTTCTTTTTGAGAATACATATTATGAATTTGAAAAGGTTGAGTTAAAATTTGAGATACTGTCATTCGAGGATCCAGTGATGCAAAGGGATCTTGAAAAATCATTTGCACAGATTTTCGCGCAAGTCGAAGTTCTTCTTTTTTTAAATTGCAAAAATTTTTTCCTTTAAAAATGATTTCGCCCTCTGTGGGTTCATACAGTCGGATGAGCGTACGACCTAAGGTTGATTTACCACAACCACTTTCACCAACAAGGCCAAGAGTCTCTCCTTTTTTAATTGCAAAAGAAGTTCCATCTACAGCTTTAACAGACCCAATTTGTTTATGTAATAATCCTTTTTTAATTGGAAAATGTTTTTTTAAATTTTTTACTTCGAGGATTGTTTCACTCACAAAAATTTCTCCACTCTATTACTTCTTATAAGGGATTAAAACAAGCGACTGATCGGCCTTCACTTTGGACAAGCGGTGGGCGATGGTTTAAGCATTCTGTCTTTGCTCGAGGACACCTATTTTGAAATGGGCAACCGGCTGGAAGATCCCAAGGTGAGGGAACCGAACCTTCAATAGTTGGTAAACGTCGAACCCTTGATTTTAATTTAGGGATTGAATCCATTAATGCTGCTGTATAAGGATGCTTTGGGCTTGTAAATAAATCTTGTGTTGAGGCAAACTCACAAGTTTGTCCACCATACATGACCATTACGCGGTCACTGATTTCGCTGATCACTCCAAGATCATGGGTGATAAATTGCACTGACATATTAAATTTTTCTTGTAAGTTTTGAATCAACTCTAAAATTTGTGCCTGAATCGTAACATCAAGTGCAGTAGTTGGTTCATCGGCAATTAAAAACTGTGGATTACATGAAAGTGCCATGGCAATCATTGCCCTTTGTCTCATTCCGCCAGAGAGTTGATGGGGATATTGGGAATAACGTTGCTCAGGTGAGGGTATTCCAACAAGTTTAAGCATTTCTATAGAGCGATCTTTAGCTTCTGCTTTAGAACTTTTTTTATGCTGAATGATTTGTTCATCAATCTGATAGCCAATAGTCATTACAGGATTAAGTGCGGTCATGGGTTCTTGAAAAATCATGGCCATTTGATTACCACGAATAGTTTCCATTTCAGATGCTGAAATATTTAATAAATTTTTTCCATTAAGATAAAAAGATCCCCCTGTGATTTTGCCAGGAGGAGCAATGAGGCGCATTAATGAAAATGAAGTAACAGACTTTCCACAACCGCTTTCGCCAACAATACCTAGAGTCTCACCTTTGTTAATTTGATAAGAAATATTATTCACTGCTTTAAAGGCACCGGCTTTTGTAAAAAAAGTAGTTTCTAAATTTTTGACGTCAACTATAGGATCTGACACTTTTAAACCTCTCCTGAAAAAAAGAGCACACAGGTTTAAAAGTTAATATCCAGTAATTGATTATAATCAATAATAAATTTCTTATCCCCCCTAGAAATTTTATTTATATATCGCAGAGCACTAGTATAAATTATTATGAAAATACAAACTTTAGTTATGATAGTCGCAATGACGACTAAATATAACTATAGAAATGAATAGCTCTAGGGGACTTAATCTTAAGGTGCTAATTAAATTTTATAATTACTAGAGCGGGTAACTAAATCAGTTATTACGCGAGAAGTTATTTTACCGAATGCGTCTGATATTTTTTCAGAAAGTTTTTTCTTAGTTTTTAATGAAACTTTAAAAATATGAGCCGAATCTCTCTGTTGAGTTAAATAATCATCACTTGTTATAAGTTCATCGACTAATTTAAGTTCCAAAGCTTGCTGTCCATACCAGTATTCTCCAGTTGCAATTTTATCAATTTCAACTTGCGGTCTGTTTGAACTTACAAATTTTTTAAATAAGACATGGGTTTCAAAAAGTTGAGAATTAAATTTTTTCTCACCTTCGGGAGTAATTTCTCCAAGCATAGTCACTGTTCGTTTATATTCACCAGCAGTATATTCTTTAAAATCAATATCATGTTTTTTGAGAAATTTATTAAAGTTTGGTACTTGGGCCACAACTCCAATAGAACCAATTATTGCAAAAGGTGCAGATAAAATTCGGTTACCCACACAAGCCATCATGTAACCACCACTAGCGGCAACTTTATCAACACAAATTGTAAGTGGAATATTAGCTTTTCGAATTCGAGCTAGTTGAGATGAGCTAAGGCCATATCCATGAACAACTCCTCCAGGACTTTCAAGTCTTAACACAACTTCATCTTTTGGATTTGCAAGAGTTAAAATGGCAGTGACTTCTTCACGCAAACGTTCTCCGGCATGGGCTTCGATATCACCATCAAAATCTAAAACAAAAATTCGTTTTTTCTTTTCCCAGCGTTCCTCATCTTTTTTTATTTTTTCTTTATCTTTTTTATGTTCTTCTTTGAGTTGTTTTTCAGATAAAACAACTTCTTTTAATTTCCATTCTAAATCGTGAAGATGCTCATTAAGATTTTCGATCTCAAGATGAGGTTTAAGTTTTTGTCCTTTTTGAATCATAAGAGCTATAACACCAAAAAATAAACCTAATCCGATAACAACAATAAAAAGTTTAGAGGTAAATAAACCAAGATCATAAATAAAATCCATGGGGACGCCTTCCAGAATAAAAAGTTTTTTAAATGTATATTGAATATTAAACTTTTATTCTGAGTAAAGAGCAAAAAATTAATTTAACATGACGGGTTGTTCTAAATAACTGCTCATGATTAAGTCTGATCGCTTCGCGATTATATCAGACATAATCATAAGCAGTTATTTTCTTGTTTATTTGGGGTGATTTTTGAATCACCCCTTATTATGAAAACCCAAACTTACGTTTGTATTTTCATAATAACTGCTAATGATTAAGTCTGATCAGCTTCGCTGATTATATGAGACAAAATTCTGCGCCGTTATTTTCTTGTTTTTTGGGGCGATTTTTAATCGCCCCGTATTATGACTATTATTCTTTAGTTTTTGCACTAGTCGGGCTTGTAATTTCACTCAGCAATCTTTCGGTTCCATAGACTTTATCTAAAAGTTCTAAGATAGCATTGCTATGAACAGAAACAGTCCTACTTAAGTTACTGTCATAATAAAATGCACCACTGATGGAATATTTATTACCATCAAAAGCTAAACCTACAAGTTCGGATTTTGTATTGATCATAGGAGATCCTGAGAATCCTCCTATCATCTCATGAGTAGAAACAAAATTGAAAGGAGTATCTAAATTTAACTGATTTTTATTTTTTTGCCATGAATCTGGAATTATAAAAGGTGCTACATTGGTACTACGCTCGAAGGCTCCTGCTAATTTAGTAAATGGTGCAATTTCTTCATTATCATGATCTTTGTACCCTTTTACTTGTCCATATGTAATTCTAAGAGTAGACGTTGCATCAGGAGAAATATTTTTCCCGTATAATTTAAAAAATACTGTAGCTATTTTTTCGTTATTAGCATCAATTTTTGATTTTATTTCTTTTTCAAACTTTTTACGAAGAGGAAGAGCAAATTGATCAATCAATTGAGCCCATATTATAAGTGGATCTTGAGAATTTTTTATAGCTCTAATGCCTCCATTAAATAATTTCTCACGCTCTTTTATTTCTTTTAGATTTGTTCCGTTAATAATTTTCTTTGCAATAATACTAGCAGAATCATTCATAAATAATTTTAAGACTAGAGGATGAGTTGGAAGTTGTTCTTTCATTTTTTCTAAATAAAATTCCATATTCAAAATTTCTAATTCGTTATTTATAGGAGAGGTGCTAAGTAACATTTGTTTTATTCTAGGCAAATTACTATCCGTAAACTCTGGTAATCGTTGATCATTATTTTTTTGCAATTCAGAGGCTCCTCGTATTAAAGTTTGTGCATAGTTGTAAAGGTCAGAACCAAAGGAATTATATGCGATATAAGTAAGTTGATTAGATATTTTACGATATTCTTTCGTTGCCATTTCTATTTCATTCCATGCAGTACCAAACTTACGGTATAGATTAGAATGTTCAGTTTTAAGAATATTGATAATTTCTTGTTCTTGATTTTTCTTATTGTTCATGAATTCTGAGTTCATTAAAACTTGTTGTTGGCCTTTATAAACTTTAAGATTATTTTCAATAAAGAATATCAAATCAGTTGATATACGTCGTTGCTCGTCACCCTTTTTTTGAAATTCTAAAAGTTTCTCATGCAGTTCATTATTAATATAAATATTATCTCTAAGATCAATATCTCGCATTGTTTCTAATATGGCATGTGTTTTCATTCGAGAAGTTTTCCATGGATTACCAGTTACAAATGTAAGTTCATTTTCAATTGCGCCATGAGTTGACCATGGAAAATAATTTTGAGTAAATATCGGTTTATCATTTTCATAAACCCTTATAAAGGAAACATCAAAATCGTATCTTGGAAAGTTAAAATTGTCGATATCACCACCAAATGTTGCAATCGACTCTTCTGGGGCAAAAACCAACCTTACATCTTGGTACCTTTTATATTTATAAAGATGATAAAGGCCTCCGTTGTATAATTTTACGACTTCACAATGGATTTTATCTTTCGTTTTACTATTACTGCATTGACTTGTTATTTTAGAACTGATTGATTGAAACAAATCATTAAAAGCTTTACCAACTTTATTCTGAGTGGCTTTTTGAATTTGGGCAGTAACATTAGAAATTTCTACTAATTGATTGATTTCGATGTCAGGACATTTAAGTTCATCGTTTTGTTTTTTTGCATAAAAACCATTTTTAATATAATCATTATTTTCAGTGGATAATTGAGCGATACATGATCTAGCACAATGGTGATTTGTCAATATTAATCCACTTTCTGATACAAAACCTCCAGAACAACCTCCCCTAAGTCTTACAGAAGAGAGCATTGTATGATTTAGCCAATCCTGTTTGACATTGAAATTATGATCATTATTAACTTTTAATGTAGGAAATAGATTGATAGGCCACATACCTTCATCAGCTTGAGAATAATTTGGGCTATTTATTAAAATAACTAAGGTGAAAAAAATAAATAATTGAATAACCATCTGTCTATTACTTTTACAAATGGCAAAAAATGATTTTTTATGTCCAAAAAGAAAATTTAAATTCATAATAGTCCTCTTTAATTTGTATTTATAAAAAATATTAGTTTGCAATATTAATACCAATATTTCAAAAAAATGTTCATGATTATGTCGAATACAGTTGTGAATCTATCGGACTTAAAAGTGTGCCGTTATTTTCTTGTAAGCTGGGGATGATCTTGAATCACCTTGTAAAATGAAAACATAAACTACTGTCTCATTTCTTGACGATAGTCTGTAATTTAACATGTAATTTAACATGTATTTAAAGTTTAAATTAGGTTTTGATAAATTAAGTAAACTCTATCTCGATAGAGATTGAATTTTTTTATTAAAAAGTTAAAATGATAAGATACACATTAGTATGTTTTTTTTTGGAGTAAATTTTGAATACTATGAACTTTCAATTAATTATGATGATCTCTATAATAAAAATAATATTTGCTTTTAATATTGTTTCTGCTCGTACTAAAGAGAGTCAAGATTTCAAAATGCGCGAACAGGGTTTTAAAAGTTTTTTGCAAGATCAAAAAGATTTTGAAAAAGAGCGTAAACAAGGCTTAGATGAATTTTTAAATGCGCGAAAAAAATATGAATCACAGTATGATCAAGAAAGATTAAAATTTATTGAAGAAAAGAAAAAACAAAAAAAACAATCTGTAAGTTCTGAATCAGGACCAGAATACCAAGAGTATCTACAGGCTCGTCGTAAAAACAGTGTTGAAAAAGAATTGGCCTATGAACAGTATCGAAAAGATAAATTAGCTCAATCTAATAATAATGATAAAAAGTACAAAAATTGGTTTGAACATCTTGAATTAGGATTATTAGGAGACAGTGAAAAAAATAGAGTTGATCCTTCTCAACGCTATAAAACTAAAAATGCTAAAAATGAATTAGGTGGGCATTCTTCTGTAGGTGCTGGTAGTAGCGGTGGTTCTTCTCCTACACCCTATGGCGGCGGAGCAGGTGGTGGTGGAGTACCTCCTCGTGGTGGTGGAGGGAGTACTGAATTCGGTGGCCCTAACAATGATGGTTTTGAAGATGGTGGAATGATTCCGCCTCCTCCAACTATGGGAGGGGATGACGATGATTCATTTCCGCCCATGGATTAACAATTTATTATGAAAATATAAACTTTAGTTTGGATTTTCATAATACGGGGTGATTAAAAATCACCCCCAACAAACAGGAAAATAACTGCTCGTGATTATGTCAGATAAAATCGCGAAGCGATCAGACTTAATCATGAGCAGTTATTATGAAATGTTGATATCGTCTATGGGTTATCTGAAAGTAATTTAATAGTCCATTTTGCGAGAGTATCTAATTCATTGTGACCCAAAAATTGTTTAACTGTTGAGGTGAGTTCTTTGATTTTTAGATTTCCAATTACAATTAATGCATTTCGTTTTAATTTTAATCCTGCACTTCTTGAATATGCTGTATGTGCCAATGTTTTTTGTAAGGTCTTATTGCTTGAGGTTAAAATCCACTTCAATTCTTCAATTTGTTTTTCTCGATAATTATTAACATTGTTTGGTGTTGAGTTTTGAGATTGATCTAAAGCATTGAGTAATTTTTTTTTATTCCATGGACAAACCAGTTGGCAAATGTCGCAACCAAAAATTAAGTCTCCAAATTGTGATCGAAGTTGTTCATTTGGTGTCTCTTTACTTTCAATAGTCCAATAAGAAATACATTTAGTTGCATCAAGATGATAATTTTGATCAAGCGCTTGAGTAGGGCAAGCTTTAATACAAATATCACAATCTCCACAAAAATTTCCAGAAAGTGGATTATTATTCTCTAAATTTAATGTTGTGAAAACTTCTCCCAATAAAAATAAAGAACCTTCATTTTTATTAATTAAACATGTGTTTTTTCCGATCCAACCTAAACCAGCTCTTAGGGCTAAATCTCTTTCGAGTACAGGACCAGAATCTGTCCATGAGACAAAATCTTCGTCAGGAAACTCTAAGCGTAATTTATTTATAAGTTGATTGAGTAATTCTTTGAGCCAAAAATGATAATCTTGTCCTCGACTATAGAGCGCAGTATTTAAATGGGAGAGCTTGTTTTGTTCGACAGTAAAAGGTGCAGGATGCACAGGTGCATATTTTACACCAATTACTATAGCAGAATTTGCTTTCCTTGAATCTAAACTTAAATTATTTGGATTCTTTTTTTTTTCATAATGATCGACAAGATAATTCATTGAACCATTTTTTTTTGAATCGATCCAGTCTTTATAAAGTGAAATAGTTATGGGCTGCTGAAGGGGAGTCCAACCAAAAATATCTAAAGCAAATGAGTTTAAAATTTTACTAATCTGAAGTTGCAACATAGTTATTTTTTAAGCCATTCTTGATATTCGCGAATATGTTTTTCGTAACCGATATCTTTTGGCTCATAAAATTTTTTACTTTTTATTTTTGAAATTTCATCTGGCAAATAATTCTGTACCACAAATGACTTAAGATAATCATGGGGGTATAAATAATCTTTGCCATACCCTAAGTTTTTCATTTCACTAGTTTTTGAAGATCGTAGGTGTAAAGGGATTGGGGCATTACCAGTTTCTTTTACTAAATTTTGCATTTGACGAAGTGCCATGTATGAACGATTCGATTTTGGTGCTGTGGCAAGATAAGTTACAACTTGTGCTAAACAAATTGCTCCTTCTGGTAAACCAATTGCCTCTAAAGCTTGAAGCCCTGAAATAGCCAAGGGTAGGGCTTTTGGATCCGCATTGCCAACATCTTCGCTAGCTAAAATTATTAATCGTCGAGCGATAAAGATTGGATCTTCACCACCTTCTAACATCCGAGAAAAATAATAAAGGGCAGCGTCTGCATCTGAACCCCTAATACTTTTTATAAAGGCCGAAATTAAATCGTAATGGAGATCTGCATTTTTATCATTGAGAAGAATTTTTTTTGGTAACCACTCTGCAACATTATCAATTGTTAAAGGCCTGGGGACTTGAGCCGCTTCCGATGAGGTTAACAAAGTTTCTAAATCATTTAAAAGTTTTCTTGCATCACCATCTGCTAAATCACAAAGACTGAGTTTGAGCTGTTGATCTATATCTTCATTATTCCATTTTAATAATTTTATACCCTGGATGAAAATTTTTTCTAAATCTGATGGTGTTAGCTTTTCGAAAACAAGAATCTGACAGCGACTGAGTAATGCACGATTAATTTCATAACTTGGATTTTCAGTAGTGGCTCCAATTAAAGTGAAATCCCCTTTTTCAACAAATGGGAGTAGAATATCTTGCTGCGATTTATTTAGACGATGAATTTCGTCAATGAATACAACCGTTGATTGTTGCAAAAATAACTTGTGATGTCGGGCTTGCTCACCAATTTCTTTTAATATTTTACTTCCAATCTCTACTGCGTTGACATTTATAAAATGAGATTGGACTTCTTTTGCTAATATTAAAGCTAAAGTTGTTTTACCACATCCTGGGGGGCCCCATAAAATTAGACTTGGTATTTTTTTAGTTTTTAAATACTGGAATAGCCGAGAGGTTGGCCCAATTATTTTATTTTGCCCAATAAACGCTGTAAGTGTTTTAGGTCGTAACCGTTCCGCTAAAGGAGTAAATACTAGGTCTGTTGAGAAGTTTAAATTTAAATCAATGTTAGAATCATCAGTCATGATGAAAAGGATTAATACATTAATTGTGAAAATACAAACCATAGTTTGCATTTTCAAAGGCTCTATTTTGTCACCGTAATGTCAGAATCATTACAGTAGAATAAAGATTTCAAATCTATTATATTAGTAATTCAAGTTTAATAGGGAATTGGGAATAAGAGGTGTGAGATGAATTTTAAAGTAAAATCTATATTTGTAATTGTGACTTTTAGTATTAATATTATTAGTTTTGCAAGGCCTGTAATGTCATACGGTGGTAACGAAGAAAGTTCAGCATCAGCTAGTTATCTAGAAACTGAGTTAGATTATAGTATAATGTGTATTTCGTATTTTAATAAACCAAAAGATCCAAACTCAGCTAAACAAGCTGAAATTAAGTGTGGTAATCCTGAGTTTGCTGAATGCAGTTATAATAAAGTTTTACAAAATAATGGAATAGTAACATCAGAACTTATCACATTGATAGATCAAGAATGCACTATTGACAAATAACTGATTATTAAAACTTCTTAGAAAAATAATGAGTATCCAATTTTAGTTTGAATTTCGCGCTCTGGTGCTGTGTGATGGTTCTCTTGAAAATGAGTGATTAGTGTATTGAAAAATACTTCCCCCATGCGCCAAGGAAAACTCATTCCAAGTAAAGTTGTTGATACTGAATCTTTTTTATTTTTTAAATTTGGGTCTAATAAGTCATATTTAATATGAATTCTTGTTGATTGATTATTTTTTGAAATAGTTGAAGTGATTGGAAGCGAAGCCATAATTGCTCCACCTCGAGCATGCAAAGATTCTCCACCAAATTGAATGACGTCAATATTTTCTGCAAAGCCAAGGGAACCATCGTCACCTAAAATTCCATCTACGGCATCATAGGCTTCAAAGCCTTCGATTAGCCAAGGAATATTATTATTATTATTATTTTGAATTGAGTTTAAATTTGAGGATAGCCATATAAAAGATCTTGTGCGAAGGTTTTTATCGGCAGGGAGTCCATTGTATAAACCAAACTGTGAACCAAAGCCAAAACTTAGAGTGTCGTTATTCAATGACAATAGATAGTAGACATCTTTTTGAAACATAGTTTTTCCCGTTGTGCCATCAGAACTTAATATGCCTACTTTCCAATTAAAAATATCTGATGAGTTTTCTAAAGGAGTTCCGTAATCAATTCCAACTTCGGCTGGACGTAAATATTTATAATGTTCCCAGAGCCCAGAATGAGATTCTCCCCATAAATATCCTTTCCAATATTTCCTTTCGATATAGACCCAAGGTGATAAAATAACACCTAAGCGTAGATTTTTATTTTCTTTTAAATCTGAAAAATAAAATTCTTGTAAATAGGGAGTTAAATTTTGTTTTGAAAATTTTGAATACTTAAATAGCTGTAAACGAACATTGATAAAATCTTTAGTAGTAAGTTGCTCAACTTCAGGTAATAAAGAAGTTAAATTTAGTTTTAATAGTGCTTCAGAATATATTCCTTCAAATTGACTTTTATTTCTTAGAGCAGCTGGTTCAGCGTAAAATGTTGCTGATCCACTAAAGATCCAATCGGTTTGAAAAGTTAGGTGGTCATTTTTATTCAGAGTCTCCTGAGCTAAACTAATTGAACTTAATAAATTAAAATTTAATAAGATACCTAGGGTAATAAAATTTAAATAGGATAATTGTAAATTATTTTTCATTATTGATTTTATTATTTGTAATTTATTTTTTTCGCTTCATATAAATATACCCACCAATCGATCCAATAACGGCAAGTAATGCAAGAATTATTTTAGTTAATCCTCCACCTTTTTTCTTTTCAAATCTAGGAATATCACCACCTAGTCCATCTCCTGAAAAATTATTATTTCCACTAAACACACCTTGTGAGCCACCACTTCCACTAACTGTAGGGTTAGTAAGAAGCCCACGTGAAGCAATCACTCTTAAACTCGTGATCGCTTTAAAAAAAGCATTGGAGTATTTAGCATAAAAATCTCGATGGGCACTGAACGTAGCTAGTATAGCAATTCGTTCTTTGATTGTTGCTAAATATCGAGTGTAGTAATTTGGAATTTCGCTACCTTTTTGCATTCCATCTACCCAAGCAGCATCATTGATTTTTACTTGCTTTGCTTTTTGAACAACTTGAGATTGAACAGGAGAACCTGCTTTAGAAGTTAAAGTGCGCTCAGTATTCATAGTCTGTTCATAAATGGCAAAGTTATCTGTTGGTCCAATTTCTTTTGCAGTAAAAATAATAATGGCTTCTTTTGATGAAACGGCATCTTGGCTTCGACAAACCCATTCGGTTGCTTCAAGACTACAGTTCCAACCATCGGGGAGTTCAAATGCTATATAGGCATTTCTAAAAATTTTTGCTTGAGTGTTTAATGATTTAAATGAAATAATACTAACAAAAAATACAAATAATAATTGAACAGGAGTTAAAGATCTTTTTTTTGTTATCATAATTAATAATGTCCTCAATTTATCATAAACCATTAATTCTTAGTATAATTTTTTTCGTGATTATTGCAACTTAACTCATTGATACAGACAATAGTCTAGTGAGTCGAATTACCTCTTTAGTATAGATATGATCATTGACCTTATTCTAAATTTCTGATGATGTAAGTTCATGACTATTGTCTGAGGGGGGCTCGTGATTAATATTTATCAACTTCAAACTTATTTAACTGTGATAAATGAAGGAAGTATGACTGCCGCTGCTGATAAACTTTTTTTAACTCAACCAGCAATCAGTCAGCAAATTCGCGCACTGGAAGAAGGTTTGGGAGTTGAATTATTAGTTAGAGGTATTCGTCAAATTAAACCTACAGTTCAAGGTGAAGTTTTACTTGAGAGTGCAAAAAAAATATTTATGTTAGTGCAACAAGCTGAAATTTCAGTAAGTATGCTTTCTCATAAAAAAGAAGGTGAGTTAAGGGTAGGAACTATTAATTCTGTGGGATTGCATTTAATGTCTGGTTCTCTCAGTCGATTTTTAAAGTTGAACCCAAAAGTTCGAATGAAATTAGAATATGGCAAAATTGAAGAGCTTGTTGAACATTTTAATAACGAACAATTAGATGTATTAATAACTCCTGATTTAGAAAAAGAATATGGGTTAAAGTTAAATCAATTTGAAAAACGGGTTATTCAAAGAGAAGAAATGTGGTTTGTTGGTTCTGGAAAAGAAATTGAAACACCAGCTTCAATATCAGTTAAAGATATTACTTCACAACCCACAGTATCCTTTAAAGGTGAATATTACAAATTTGATCAATCTTTAACAGAGAAATTAGCTCAAGCAGGGACAATTTTAAATCCAGTATTTGAATCATCCAATGTAGGAACTTTAAAAAGAGTTATTGAAACAGGTTTAGGTTGGGGATTTTTACCTGCCCACAGTGTTAGAAAACAGGTGAAACTAGGCCGGTTAATGAGAATTCCTGTTTTGGATTTTGACTACAAATTAGATTTGAACTTTTACTCACATCCAGCCGTAAAAAATAAAGATCTTGTGGATTTCTTTTTTAAATCAGTACAAAATCAAGACAAATAACTGCTTATGATTAAGTCTGATCGCTTCGCGATTATATCAGACATAATCATGCGCCGTTATTATCTTGTTATTTGCGAGTGATTTTCAATCACTCTTTTTTGCTATGATTAAGTCTGATCGCTTCGCGATTATATCAGACATAATCATAAGCAGTTATTATCTTGTTTGTTTGCGTGTGATTTTCAATCACTCTTTTAATTTTTAAAAGTAACTAAAATAGTGACAATATTAATTAGAATAGTCTAGTATTTCAGAATGAAAATTTGCAATTTTATTTTTCTTTTAAGTATTTATTTAATCCATTTGTCAAGCTGTGCCTACCGACAGGGGGCTCCTGAACGTGTTATGCCTGGTGGTTATAAATGGGTAAAGGTACCTATATTTAAAAACTATACTCAGGAACCAGGAACAGAAGTTTTTTTCACTAATTCAATGATTGATGAACTTCAAAAATCAAAAATAGCTACGGTTGTGGATAATTCAGATATTGTGGTAGAAGGTGCTATCGAATCAATTTCATATACTCCAACATCGATCAAATATGAAAAAGATGATAAAACCCAAACATTGCCAATAGGAGCAGTGCAAGCAACAGATTACAGAATTGTGGTAGTTACCACTATTAGCTTGGTCAGAAAATCTGATCAAAGTATTTTGTGGAGTAGTAAATTTGACGGAGAGCGCACATATACAGCTCCACAAATTAGTGGAGCCATTGTAAATTCAGCAAATCCACTTTATAACCTTTCAGCACGCAGATCAGGATTAAAGGAAATTGCAAATGATATGGCCTCTGAGGCTATTGATAGAATGACCGAAAATTTCTGATGCATTATAATTATTGATGATGAAAGAAAATTTGGATGCCAATTATAGATTTAAAAAAAATACAGCAACAAACCCAAAAAAAAAATTGGTCTTCCCCTTATTTATTTTTAGGTTCTGAAACTTGGATTGCAGATCGTGGCTATCAAATTCTGAAATCACATATTGTTGAACCAGAAATGATGGATTTCAATTTTTCAGTTTTATATTCAAGTGAGATTTCTGGAATAGATATTATTGAGCAACTTGAATCTTTACCAATTATGAGTCCATTTAAATTTATTGTTGTAAAAGAGGCTCATTTGCTTGCAGATAAAGATTGGGATTTATTAAACCAGTTTTATGATAATCCAAATTATCATAAACTTATAGAAAAAAATATTTTACTTTTGCTTGCAACTGATGGAGATAAACGAAAAAAACAGTTTAAAAAATTTTTTGATAAGGCCCATGTTTTAGAATGCACTCCTCCATACGATAACCAAAAAAGAGGTTGGATTCAAGTATTGGCTGATGAAGAAAATTTATTATTAACAGATAGTGCAATTTCATTTTGGGAATCCCATGGAAGTTTTTCATTGAGTGAAATTGCACTAGAGTTAAAAAAAATTCGTTTATTTCTAGATAATACTGGGTCTGCTAAAAATTTAGAAGTCGATACGCCTGTTTTGGAAAAACTGCTCTCACAATTTAGTGAAGATGGGCCATTTAAATTAATTGAAGTGATCATGACAAAAAAATGGAATCGCTCACATGAGCTTATTGAAAAGTTGATTCATCATGGTGATAATGGCATAGGTGTTGTTCAACTGCTTGCACGACAGGTACGATTACTTTTAAAGGTAAAATTAGCTCAACATCAGGGCATGAAATCACAAGGTCTAGCCCAATTCCTAGGAGTTTCACCTTACTTTGTTAATGATTATATTAGACAGGCTCAAGGGTGGACTTATCACGAATTAAAAATGTGGCTTGTGGAACTTCAAAAATTAGATGGCAAATTAAAATCGTCATCTCTATCTCCACTATTATGGTGGGAACAACATATAATACATATCCAGAAGGGGTTTCAATGATTGCGTATTTAAAAGGGATTGTAAAAGATATCGAAAACGAAAGTTTAATTTTATTAGTAAATGGTGTTGGCTATGAGGTCTTTGCTCCTGCTATGACTCTTAATGAGCTTGAGGGTGAGCGGAATCAAATCATTGAATTATGGATACATACTCACGTCAGAGAAGATGCTTTTATTTTGTATGGCTTTTTAAATAAATCGGAAAAAGAATTTTTTCTTAATCTTTTAAAGATTAATGGAGTTGGGCCAAAGTCAGCATTGCATGTTTTGGGAGGAGCCCCAATGGATCAAATTTTTGAAATGATTGAAAACGAAGATGTTAAAGGGCTTTCAAAACTTCCTAAAGTTGGAAAGAAAACAGCAGAACAAATGATTCTCTCATTAAAAGGAAAATTAGTTCGTCTAGATAAAGATGCTGACTCTAAAGAATTAAAATTAAAAAATTCAAAAATCTCTAAATGGAGTGGCACTTTAAATGTAATTGCATCTGCTCTTACAAATTTAGGTTATAGACCTCAAGATGTTGAATTGGTTGTTTCTCAGTTACCTCAAGATATCAGTGAGCAAGAGGGAATTAGAAAAAGTTTACAAATTTTATCCGGTGAAATCAGAAAAGAAGCCAGCTTATAAGGAATTATATGTTTATTGAACGAGAAGTAGATGCCAATATTATTGAATCAGATCAGCAATGGGAAAACAGTTTACGACCAATGAGATTTCAGGATTTTCCAGGTCAGGATATAATCAAAGAAAAATTACAAATTTTTGTTCAGGCTGCAAAAAAAAGAAATGCACCCTTGGACCACACTTTATTATCTGGGCCTCCAGGCTTAGGAAAAACAACTCTTGCCCGTATTATTGCAGAAGAAATGGGGGTTGATTTTAGATCAACATCAGCTCCAGCGATAGATAAAAAAGGTGATCTTGCAGCTTTGTTAACAAGTTTAAAACCTCATTCAGTTTTATTTATAGATGAAATCCATAGATTAAACCGTGTCCTTGAAGAATATCTTTATACTGCAATGGAAGATTATTTTATTGATATTGTAACAGGTGAAGGATTAGGGGCTCGCACAATGAAGTTTGATTTAGTGCCGTTCACATTAATTGGAGCGACAACTCGCGCAGGATTATTAAATTCACCATTTATAGATCGTTTTGGAATTATGGAGCGACTTCAATTTTATTCAAAAGAAGCACTCGAGCAAATTTTAAAGCGTTCATCACATATTTTAAATCTCGAATCATCTCATGATGGTTTACGTGAGATTGCTAAACGCAGTCGTGGAACGCCAAGGATTGCAAATAGGTTATTACGACGAGTACGAGATTATGCAGAAGTAAAAAGTAATGGCATAATGGATTATAAACTTACACAATATGCCCTTGATCAATTAGGTGTTGATCATGGCGGCTTAGATGATATGGATCGACAAATTTTAACATTGATTAAAGATAAATTTGCAGGAGGTCCAGTCGGAATAGAAACAATGGCTGCTGCTTTAAGCGAAGAGCGTGATACCATTGAAGAAGTATATGAACCTTTTTTAATTCAAGAAGGTTTAATACAAAAAACACAACGTGGAAGAGTAATTACGCCACAGGGGTGTGAACATTTGGAGAAAAAATTAAAAAAATAAGCAGTCTCTAATTAACTTTTAAAAAGAAGCTGCTTATTAGTTTTAATGTAATAAAAATTATTTAATTTTTTAAATTATCTATCAAAACGTTCGTGTCCATGTTTAAAAAGACCTAAATTCTCTTTATATTTTTTAATACGATAAGAAACATCAAAATATAATTTGTGTTTACATAAATTATCAAAGGCAATTACTTTTTCTTGAATTTCGTCAGATGATTTTTCAACTACGGAAAATTTAATAAGTTCAGATCGGTAATCACATTCTTTTTCAACGAAATCGACAAATTTAGCTTTTGCTAAGTTTAATTTTTCTTTAGTTATTTCTTCATTATATTCATAATTCATTAAGCTTCTGAACTGCTTTTCTAATGTGCTTATAATTTTAGAAAGTGGTTTTTTAAATAATGGAGGATAAACAGAATCTTGAGGTAAATCTAAAATAGAAAGTTTCTTTTTAACCTCACCTATTAGACAACTAGAAGCAATAAGTGGCGCTAAACTTCCACCTTCAGCTTCAAAACTTGCTTCAAAAGTGCAGGCAGCATTTTGAAAGTCATTCCAAGATTTAAAAGATAAATTAGCTTTTGTCCTTAATTCTTGATCATGGTAAGCTACTGATTTATTGTAACCTTCAAGTAATTTTGACATTAATTTTTCATTTTCAAGATATGAACAATAGTTCATTTCTTGTTGTGATATAGGATCATTACAATTTACAGTTTCTTCTTCTGTAGATTGAGCAAGAGTAGTGTTTTTAAATGAAAAAATGGTAATTGGCAAAACCAATAACAAAAATGATTTTTTGTAGAGTTTCATATTTTTCCCTTTGGTGTAATTTTTTGTATTTCTAGGGATAGTTATATATTATTTTGCTACTGGTTTTCTACTGTTATTTTTTTGACATCTAGATCTTTTTTACAAATCAAGATCTTTTCTTAATGATTTCACGAAAGTTAAAAGCAATCTAAATAAGATTTTTCAAATTTTAAGGGATCTTGAATAACTCATTATAAGTTTTTTCTGCAGCATTAGTTCTAGTTAAAAAATGTTCTAGTACTTTTTTCTTATCTTGAGTTATATATGAATCAAAATGTTTTTTTAAAAGTGCAGCCATTTCCTCAGCTGTAGTCACAGTGGTCACAATAGGTGAATCATCTTCGAGTAAAATTTTTTGAAATTCAATGGCCTCTCTATTATTTGTATGATGAGGTCCAACAATTACTTTGCAACCATTACCTAAGGCCTCCATGACACTATGAACTTGATCCTTAAATGATCCACCTAAGACGGCTATTCCTGAATAACGATAAAGGTCTAATAAAAATCCTTTTTGATCAAATATTAATACTTGCACTTCTGGATCAAAATCAAATTTACCAATCATTTTAGATGAAAAAGTATATTTAATTTTTGCATTTTGTAAAAGTGCCTCAATTGATTTTAAGTGATTTCTATCTGTTTCATGGGGGACAATTATCAACCTATTTTTGAGTGTTAATTTCTGTAATGCTTGTATAATTATATTTTCATCCTCTGGCCAAGTTGAGCCAGCGATCCATACATTTTCATCTTTCCAACCTAGAAAATAATTTGGCAAATCTTTTTTTAATTCATTAATGCGATACCATACTTGATCATATCTTGGATCTCCTGTGACAACACTTGGAGTTGTAGAAAAATATTTATTCATTTCAATTTGGTCTTCATCACTAACTAGGCAAACTTTTTTTATATAAGGCATACATAGTTCAAGAAAAAAACGTCCCCAATAAGTTACTTTTTTACTTCCAGGTGCAAAGGTTGCAGCCACTAAATAAACTGGAATAGAACGCTTATGGCATTGGAGAATTAGTTCTGGCCACAAATCTGTTCGTGAAATGACCAACATCTTAGGTTTTAAATTTTCTAAAAAAAAGTTAATTGAATCAAAATCATCCCATGGTAGAGGTGAATATCCATGGGCTTCATCAAACATTTTTACAGCTTTTTCAACCATAGTTTTACCCGAAGGTGAAAAATATGTTAAAAATATTTTTTGATGTGGCTGATCATTTATAATTTTCCGTAAAATAGGTTTAATATACTCAATTTCTCCTGAAGAACTATGAAACCATATAGGATTTTGTTGAGGCATCAAAAAGAGACTTTTTTTGGAAATTAAATTTTTTCGATCTAAAACAAATTCAGAAATTTTAGTTGAAAATAAGGGTCTAAAGACAGTTAATATTATTTGAAGAAATCTATAGGAGAGTCTATAAAAAAACCATTTAATTTGTATCATACTAAAACTCTAAATTTTGATTATGATTTTGTAAAAGGATTTTTTTAATTTCTATGCAAACTTCTTCGGGTAATATAGATCTTAAACAGTCTTGAAAATTTTTATTTACACAAGGACCTTGGCCATGTTTGCTACAGGGGCGACATTTTAAATTGCGCTCCAAAATCTTAGTTGTTTGAATGCGTGATGGAAATCCAAAGGGGGCTGGACCCATTAAAGCAATACAAGGATGACCTAATTGTTCTGCAATATGAAGTAATCCAGTATCATTACTTACTAACAGTTTCGAATAAGAAAGTAAAATTCCACTTTCAGATAGATTAAGGGTGCCGGCAAAATTAAAAACTCGATCTGGAAATGAATTTTCAATTTCTTTTAAAAAAAAATCCTCAGGTCCACCTAATAAAATAAATTTTTGATCATGTAATAAACTTATTAGTTTTATCCAATAATCCTTGGGCCATTTTTTAAGCTCATGTGCCGAAGATGCTGCAAGTGTAATATATTTTGATAGCTCTAATGAAACATTTGAATCAAGGTTTAACTTCATTTTCTTAGCAAATTTGATTTTAAATTGATTTAAATTTTCTTTACTAAAAAAAACTTGAGGTGGTGGGGGTAATGAATTTAAAATCCCCCATGGAAATAGGGGTTCAAGGAGATCTCTTTGTCCAGAAAATGGCTGCTGAAAAAGATTAATGCGAAAATTAAATAGTAAAAATCTTTTTGTCCGTCGGATTGAGCGTCTAATAATTAAGGGTTTAGTGATAAAAAAGGAACTAAAGATCAGATTCCAGACGAATCTAAAGTTCAATGTCAAATAAAAGCATATCAGAAATGATCGCAAATTATTATGCGCATCATAGATATGTGTGAAATTTTGCTTTTTTAAGTTGTAAATTAAATTAAGAAGTCCCCTCAAACCATCATTCTTATTTAATCCCCAAACAGAATTGACCGCAGGATGTGTTTCTATTAAAGGTAAAAACTCATTGCGAGTGACCCAATGGATTTCGCAATAGGGGTATTTACTTTTAATAGCTGATGGAACGCTTAGACATTGAGTCACATCGCCAAAACTTGAGAAACGAATGATTAATAACTTATTAAAATTTTGCATAACAAAACTAAACTATCATAATCCTTTTCTAAAAGTAAAAAGTTATTTTATTGTATTGTTTAGTTTATCAATTTTTGCTCAAGCTCAATTTAGTGAGCAAGTTTCACACACAAGTTATATTTTAGGTGCCGGATTAAGTAATCATGATTCAAAAAAAATTAATTTGTATTTAAGTTATGAAGCAAATCATTTTTATAATGAAGTACAGAGTTCAAATTTTATTGAAAATTCTCAATATCAATTTACTAATTCGAATGCAAAAATCATAAAAAAAGATTTTAAAAACTTAGATAATTGGAATTTAGGATTTAAGTGGAATTCAAATTCATTCATATTTGATAGCTCGGCTAAAGTATATAATAGACAATTTCAAAATTTAAGTTATCTTTCAATTTCAGAGGCCTATTGGATCACTAAAACAAGTAATTATGATTCAAATTTAAGTATTAAATTTATCTTAGGTCGCAAGCTTTCACTTTGGAGTGAATTAGATTCAACATGGCATCTTGGATTATGGAATCCAATTCTTAAATATGAACCATTTAATACTATGGAACAAGGTTTGATGGGAATAGGTCTTGAGACTAAATCTCAGGCTTCATTTTTAGTTACAGGTGATTTTGTTGAGTCATCATTTTTTTATAATAGTATTTTTATACCTCACCAAGAGCCTTTATCAACCATTCATCCTTGGTCAAAATTAAATCCACCAAGCCAGATAAGTATTTATGAGGTTCCAACTGCAATAGAGTATCATATTCAAAGACCAAATATTTCAGAGGTGATTGATCAACAAGGTTATTCAGCGAGTTTAATGTATTCCATTCCAAAAATATTTTCAACTCGAATTTCAATGGGGCAGTTGCCTATGAACGAGTTTTTATTTGCAATACAAAATAAATTAAATAGTTCAGAAAAAACTCCTTATTTAAGTACCACTATTCTACCCGTAAATCTTTATCATCAACTTAGCTCGTTTGATGCTATGATTGATTTTCAAATTGTAAAAATCAATTTTCATTCATTAAATGAAATGCCAATGCCATATGAAGTTAAGGGGAGGAATAAAGCTTGGATATTACCAGTTCCTAGTAATACTCATTTTCAAGGGGTTGATCTTATTATTCCAGTTCTACAAAAATTTGAATTTGAACTTTCCTATATTGAAAAATCTGGAGGCAAGTTATCTTGGCTTGGAAAATTTTCTGACTTCATAAACGATAATTATAACTCACGATTTGGATTTGAAAAGAAAAATAAATTAGTTTTAAATTGGAAACAAGGGACTAAATTAAATATACACCATAAATTCCAAATGGAAAAAGAACTAATTGATAAAAGTGAATGGGTTTCTTATAATTTTCAACTTCAATTACCAAATCAATTTAAAAACTGGTCTATTTATGGTGGTACTGAATTATTTTTTGCACCCATGTTGACGACAGTTTCAACAAAGAGTGATTTTGTTGTTTATCAAAATCATGACTACTTTTACGGAGGAATGAGATATGTTTATTAAAAATTTTTTAATATTTCTTTTATTTTTAAATTCAATAATAATAAGTATTGGGTGTCATCAAAATAAGTTCACAAAGAAAGTTGTAGATCTTGAAAAAGGGAGTAATAGATCAGTTAATTCTGGAAATGAAGCATCGGTTAATAATGATGATAGTGACAAAACAGGTTCACATGATCAAACCCTAAAAGAGTCGTGTTTAAAAAAAGTTCCTTCGATAATTGCAAATTATTTTGAAATGGACTTCAATTTAGATGAATGGAATGAGGCTTGGTCTTGTGTTGATCGTACTATTGTTGATTTTACAGAAAATGTAGAAGGAAAGAAAGAAAACCAATACAAAACTAAAGAACTCAAAACATTTTTTGAAACCTATGTTTTTAAAAAAGAAATTTCAAATGAATTAATTCAAGAAATTATGCTTCTCAAACAAGCTTTCGTTGGTGGAACTACTGATGTAGTGACATTCGTAGAAATTGATAAAATACGATTGGTACTAAAGAAATCTTCAGTTGTTTTTGCAAAATTACAAACTCAAATTTCAATTCTGCTTTTAAATAGCAAATTGGATATTATTCATGATATTGATATCGTTAAAATAAATGTAGCCATTGAAGAACTCAAAAAAGCAATCAATGAAATTTTAGATGTCGTACCTTTACAAGTATTCAACTATCCTATTCCGAAAATTCAGTTATTAATTAGAGAAATTAAAATTTCAAATGAGCAGCCAAAATCATTTTTATCACTATTTGTGTTAAATAATAATGACACTACTAATCCTCTCGATAACATTTCGGAGGATTTACCCTTCTATGAAAAAATAAAATTGATATTAGTCGGTAACCAAGTTGAAGTAAACAATATAACCGAAGTCAAAGAAGTTTGGAACGTACTCGCTGATTTTTATAAGTCGTATTTATTATATCACTATGGAGTTGATAAATTATCTATTACAGATCCAATGCACCTAGAAAAAATAAACCACTGGATTGAATTTAATTTTAAAATAGCTAATGATGCTTTAAATATCAAAAAATCTCATGTTATAGATATTAAAGAACTTGATAATATTATTGATGCAATTTATAATCAAGGATATCAATTTTTAAAATTAGATTCTGATTTGATTAAATCTATTTATAAAATTTTATTATCTGATGTCATTAAAAATGATCCTAATCATATATCAAATTATCATTTAGCTTGGTTTCAAAGAGAATATAATCATTTCTATTTAATACAATCTTTGTTAGCTACCAAATTTCAAAAGCAAAGTGAATATTCTCCTCAAGAAATGAAAGAATTTATTGCAACATATAATTACCATAAAATATCAAATAATCTGATGCAAGACATAGAGAAAGAACTATTTGAAAAATCTTGGCTTTCATTTGTCTATTTTATTACAAATTCAGAAAGTCGATTTTGGAATTCCAATTTTCAATTGGAATTCAATAATGAAAAAAGATTAAAATGGAATTATACTGATCTTTTAATGCATAACATATTAGTTCGTGGTGTTCAAAATCTAATCTTGTTATTTCCAACCAATACAAGTTCAAGTATTTTTATGAGAACATTCACTCAAGAAGATTTTCGTTTTGTTTTTGAAAAATATAAAGACATCGGTATTAAATTAAAAATATTTGATAAAAGAAAATTAGATACTTCTTTAAGTTTTATTAATGAAGGTGACTTATTTACTTATTCTGGAAATGGTGATGGAAACTTAGATATTTTAGAATTATCAGATCGGGTAGCAATTGTATATTCTGCTGGAACCATTAGTTTTAATTTTGCAGAAAATTATTTTCAAACTCATAATCTTTATAATAAATATTTAGATATTTTTAAGTGGTTTAAAATTGATTCACTAAATTTTAAAAAATCCGTTCTGACAAATTTCTCGATATTTTATCCTCAATTACCTCAAATGGGTTATTACATATCAAACCTTGATGAATATAAATGGAATAATTTTTATATTGAATTGATTAATCTCAGTTCAATTTGCCCTAAAGAGGGTCAAGGAATTGATGGTCCATCTCGCAGAGCTTTTGGAGTTGTACTGCAATATATTGAACAGTTATTTATTTTATTTGACAAAAATAAATCTGGTTTTTTTGAAGAAAATGAAGTTGATTTTGCATATCCAAGATTCTCAACCTTTTTAACTAAAAAGACTAAGGAGAAGATTGCACAGTCTAATCCAATAACTTATAAGTTTTTAGAATCAATTGGATTTGATTGGTATAATTTAAGTCATGATGTTTTTAAGTTTTTAATTTCAAAAGGGAGAACTCCAACAGCTGGGGAAATTATCGAAATTAAAAATAATAGTTTTTTTTGGGGTACAAAAGAAGCATTTGTTCCAGCTGATCGATTTCAATTATCAAAAGTATTTACAAGTCTAGATCAAGAAATGGGAACTTCAAAAGCTATTTGTGATTTGGAGAATAATTAAATGAATCGTTTTTATCTTATTGTGCCCATTGGATTAGAAGATCTTGCGCTTGAAGAATTAAAAAAGGCGTCTGTTGACCTGCAATTTATATTTGATGAAAAAGCAGTCCTACATGATATTATTACTTCTATGGGTGGAATTGAATTTAATATTGATTTTCATGTAGGGTTACTTTTGAACCATATTTTAAAAATTCCTTCTCGAGTTTTACTTCGCTGGGAACAATTTAAAGCAAAAGATTTTCCAACACTTTCAAAAAAATTAAATTCACTGAAATGGAATCAAACAGTTTTTCAAAATGGTATTGGTGAGCTGGTGATCTCTGCCAGCCGTTCAAAGTTAAACAATGAAAAAAGAATAAAAAAAGTTTTAGTTGAAGAAGTCTTTAAGATTCAGAATATTTCTTATGATAAAACCGATGAGCCAGATTTATATTTAAGAATGCATGATGATTTACTACAATTAAGTATAGATACGACAGGAGAACATCTGCATTTTAGAGGTTATAGAGAAAACCAGGGAGAAGCTCCACTTCGGGAAAATTTTGCAGCAGCACTTTGGTTTTTCTTGATTAAAGATTTAGGCCTTTCGGAGTTAACAAATTTTACTCTTATAGATCCCCTTTGCGGATCAGGAACTTTGTTATTTGAATCTTTTTTATTTGAAAAAAATCAACTTTTTCGTAGATTTTCTTTAGATCATCTCATTCCTCAAGATATGTATAAAAAAATATTAAAAAATCAACTATTAAGAGAAAAAAATACTACTGACTGTTCTTATTTTGGTTTTGATAATAATTCCAAAGTGATCATGTCTGCTATCGCTAATAAAATAAAAATTCAATCTAAATATCAACATATTGATTTTAATTTTGATGTTACAGATTTATTTTCTGATACTAAATTTAAAACAATGGATAAAATAAATAAAAATATATTTTTAATTTGTAATCCTCCTTATGGTGATCGTTTGAAACTTAAAGAAGGAATGAATATTTTAGATTATTGTAAAAAAGCATTAGATAAATTTCAACCACACAGAGCTGCATTTATTTTACCTGCTCATGCTGAAATCTTGAAATATCAAAATATTTCTAATTATAAAAAAACAGATCAACTAGGCTTTTCTAATAATGGAATTAGAGTTGTATTTCAAAAGTACACTAAGGATGGCGTGGTGGGAGGAGAGTAAAATGAAAACCGCATTAATTACTGGTGCATCAAGTGGAATAGGGCAAGCAGCCGCAATTGAACTTTCACAAAAAGGTTATTCTTTAATTTTAATAGCAAGAAGACGAGATCGACTTGAACAATTAAAATCTAAAATCTTAAATTCAACTGATAATCAAAACATAATCGTTGAGTGCTATACATTAGATTTGAAAGAGCAAACATCCATTAAAAATTGGTTTCAAGAAAATATTAAAAACTTAGAAAAAGTTGATATCCTTATAAATTGCGCAGGATTAGCAAGAGGTATCTCTAAAGTTCAAGATTCAAATTTATTAGATTGGAACGAAATGATTGAGACAAACATCAATGGCTTAATAACAATGACTCGTTTACTAATTCCAAATATGATAAAGAAAAATAAGGGGCATATAGTAAATCTCGGTTCTATAGCCGGAAGGTGGAGTTATACTGGAGGCTCTGTCTATTGTGGTACGAAACACTTTGTAAAAGCATTTTCTGAAGCCTTAAGACAAGATTTAATTGGGTACAATATCCGCGTGACAAATATTGAGCCAGGAATGGTTAATACCGAATTCTCTAACGTTAGACTTAGAGATGATAAGAAAGCGGAAGAAGTTTATAAAGGATTTTCACCATTAACAGCAAAAGATATTGCAGAAATAATTGTATGGAGTCTAGAGCGACCTCAGCATGTCAATATCCAAGAGATGGTTGTTTTTCCAACTGCACAAGTCAGTGCAACTCAAGTTTACAGGGAACTACCTTGATAAAACAATCAATAAATTTGTTGTGATTTGTAATCTTTAGATTCTCTTTGTAAGCATAAATGTATCAATCCGATCCCAAATCCAAATTAAAAAGTAAATTATAAATAATGAGCCGACAACTTTTATCACTGTTGGTTTAGGGAACGAAAATCTTTCAACTAGACCAATTGTTAGTAGTATTGCACTGAATAAAAAACCTAGTAGTGTTATTGGAGGCAAAAGCGGACTTAGTGAAAGAAAAATAAAATAGGGCACAAAGGACATTACCACTAAAGAGAATACTTCTCTTGGCGGCAGATTTTTTTGATAAAGAAATAAGAACGAATAATAAATATAAAGAGTGCTAATTCCTGAAGTGATTAGTGAAACAAATGGAATAATAATAAGTCCATGAAGAAAACCAAAGAAACTAAAATTAAACAAACTTGACAAACAACCCGCAATTACAGAAACAATAATTTGAACTATAATTAATGATTTCAAATCATAATTGGGCATAGTTCTTATGCCGTAAATTGGATTTTTGAAAAAAATTATAATGGTTTTAAAAATATTTTTGATGTTTTCTATCATATAATATTATTCTGACTCACGAGATCATTAATCGTCAATTATGATTTAAAGTGGTCGAGTTAAAAGGTGATTCTGAATTTACTTTTTTAGTTTAAATCTTCATAATTCGATGAGATTTAAAAATAATTATCCATTTTAAAATTTAAATTAATCGAGTTTCGATCAACAGTCTCTGATATAAGAGCTGTTGTGCCAGATAATTCGAAACCTAAACTAAACTGTTTTGAAATTTGCGAATCTAATGAGACACCTAAAAGATAAATAGGAGTTTGCTCCTTATAGTTTTTTTGAACTTCTAAATTTTGAAACCGTAAGTATCTTGCTCCTAAGCCTTGAACAAATTTATATGAAATATTATTTGCTTTCAATTCACGGTAACTCAATCTTAAATCAAATTCACGTAATGAAAAAACCTCATTTGGCTTTGTTGACTTTCCATAATTTTTAATATTAGCTTCAGCTATCCAATTAGGATTAAATAAATCTACACCTACACCTATATTAATACCTTCACGAAAACGTGATTTAGTTTCATTATCAAATTGGAAAAAATTAATTGTTTGTAATAAACCAAAACTTGTATAAATTGTCATTCTATCAAAAGGATCTGACGATTCTTCGTTGATATTGTATTTAGTTTTCTGTTTTATGTGTTGATTTAAATCTTCAACAATTGTATCAAAGGGCACTTCTTCATATTCTTTTTCAACAGCTCCATGTGCAATATAATTTAAAAAAATAAGCAAAAAGCTAAATAAAAGTTTACATTTTCTCATGTTTACTCATCCTTACTAAAGATTTCATTTTTACTTGAAATCTCTAGACTATTTACTAGTGTGCTATATACACTTTCGTATGAATTACAAAAAAAGGCAAAACACCTCTTTATTTCTGGACCTTAATTTACTAAATTAAAACTATATGTTTCAAAAACTAATGTTTAACGATCGAAAAAAATGTTTATGTGCATTTTGTGGTAATATAAAAAAAGTTTATACACAAAAAAATATTACTTTTATACATATGGTATTGTGTTTTATGGTTTCTTTATTTTTTATGTGGTCTTTTTGGCAAACTTGGGATCTTCGTTCTGCATTAGTTTTTTTAACTTGCTTATGTGTTATGGAAATATTAATTCATATTCGCTGGCGATTATCACTTGTTTGCAAACAGTGTGGTTTTGATCCATTAGTGTATTTAAAAAATAAGAATTTAGCAGCATCACAAGTTAAAAGTTATTTGGATCGTCGAAAATTAAATCCAAACTTTTTACTTGCTCCTACTGTTAAAATAAAGCCAATTATTAAAAATTCAAAATCTAAAAATAGTGTACCAAATAAAAAAATTATACCAAGTACCAAAGTAACAATAAGTGATAAAGGCCGTGAATTACAAAACTCACTGTAAGTTTAAAAGGATTGGCTCTCCAATACAAATTTTATGATGAGTAGAAAAGAGTGATTGAAAATCACTCGCAAAGTAACAAAGAAATAACTGCTTATGATTTTGTCTGATAAAATCGCGCAAGCGATCAGACTTAATCATTTGCAGTTATTAGAATTCGACGCTGAATGAAATTGCAGCTAATAAATTTACACCACCAATAAAATTTAAAGTAGTTTTTAGGCCTTCTTGATGTTGTTGAGAAGCTGAATAAAAGTTCAATGCCGAAATTAAACCATGAGTTAATCCACGTATGATTCGATCACTTTTATCTTTCATATTCAATTGATGATTATATGAAACTAAAAACTGTGTTTTAAGATCATTACTCATTTGGGTACCTTCTAAAGTATTAAACATCAACCGATCTTCATCTCCAATTTTCCATACATAGGCACCATATCCGATCGAAGCCACTCCCATTGTTTCAAATAAAGTATATACTCCCAACTCTAGAGGATCAGATGTTCTTTGTTCACCGATAAGTCCACCTCCTAGGGCCAAAATACCACTCACAATATAACTCCAACCATATACTGAATCTACTTTAGATTTTTTTTGAACTTTTGCTTCAAAATCGGACCATTGAATACTATTTTTTTCTTCAGCACTTAACAAACTTGAATGTAAGGAACAAGTCAGAAGAATTAAAAGTGAAGTAATAATTTTAGATAAAATTGAAATTTCTATTTTCATATTATATTTGCCAACCTACTTGAATATAAACTGTTTGAGAATAAATATCTTCCTTTTCTAAACTGGTTCTGGAAGTGGAATATAAAATTCCAGCATTAATTTTCTCAATAGAATAAAATACTCCACTCGAAGCACCATGTGTATTTAATCCTCCAGCTAAATTTAGTGACCCAAATTTATATAAAAAACCACTATGAATTTTATCACTAAGTTCTTTATCTTCTACACTTAGAGTTTTATAATCTAAAGTTAAGTTAAATTCTCCCCAATATATTGGTGGCGAAATAGCAAATCCAAATTGTGCTTCAGTAGGTAAATTAATTTCTTTATCAAATGGTTGATAAAACCCTCCATTGGCAATTAATAAAGATATTGCAGGTTTTAAAAAAGTGTTAGAAAATTTATAGTAAAGTCCAGGTTCAAATGTTGTAACTGATTGCTTTTGTGGAATTAATAAATTCTTTCCTGCAGCAGTTGCAAGTTCAACTAATAGAAATTGTTTATTAATATATTTACGTTCAAGAAATTGAACCTGTAACCCAAAGTAAAAATTTTTGGACCACTTATATCCAGACTGAAATTTAAATCCACTTTCTTGAATAGCTTGTATTTGAGCCTCAGGATTTGCAATGTTTCTTACGACACTTAATCCTTTTATAGATAAAGGAACATATCTACCTGTCAAGTGAGGAGATTTAAAGTGGACATCAGAATTCCCTTCAATTTGAATCTGTGAAGATCCCTTAAACAAGGTATCTACTGATTCCTGAGTTATATCTCCACTTAATAGTGATCTCGTGCTCTTCACAGCTTGGTATCCATTAGATACTAATCCTTCAGCGCTTAAATCAGATTTTGTGATTAGGGGAACTGTTGCTGGGTTACATGGTAAACTATCTGCAATATCGGTTAAGCCAAGACAAGAATGTGCTAAGCTTTTTTCTAATAATGAAGAGTAACCTTGAAAAAACGTTCTAGCATTTTTCGAGGAGGATAAACTCACTTCATCTGATGTAGAAGATGCTTCTACTGAGAATTGAGTAATCAAAATTAATATCATAAATAAATGTCTATTAAATTTAATTAAATGATCAAATAATATTTTGTTTTTATGAATTACTCGCATGCAACCAACTTATCTAATTTATATTGGCGAAGTATCTGGTTTAAAACTTTTAAATTTAAAACTTTATCCATTTTATTTTGTATAATAGTCTCTCTAATTTTTTGAGACGATTTAATAATATTTATAATGGAAATATCATTTTTCTCGCGAGAACTTGGATTTGATATTGATAAGGCCGAATAAATTGCAATGGTATTTTCTGATATAATATCAATAAGCTCTGATGTTTTAAAAATATCTAATGTACAGGAACTCATTTTTTTTTCTATTTCTGGATCAGATTGAAACTCTACAATTTTACTTTTTAATAAAATCGTTTGTAGAATAACTTTATAAATTCCATATTGAGGCAATGGATTATAAGTTATTAATTCTTCTAAAAGTCTAACTGAATGAGTTAAATAAGGTAAGCTTTGAGATTGAATAATTGGTACTTGAGAAAATATTTTTAGTGAAAGGGTCTGTTCAGTCAATAAGAGTGAAAAAGATTCCATTATTAAGTCAGAATCGGTTCCTAGTGTCTGGTTAGTACTAGCACTCACTTGTCTTCTTTTTTCTTCTATTTTATTTTGCGATTCTTTCAATTGTTTTTGAATTTTGAACATTTGCTTTAATTCAGTAATAAGTGGAATAAGTGTGTCAATGCGTATTCCAGCTTTACTCGCGTAAGCTGATGAAAGTGTAAATAAAGATTCGCTTCTTTCTATAAAAGTTTGATCATTATTCTCTAATTCATCTTCTAACATTAAGATTGCATCATCTGCATGATCAGTATCTATGAGTTTATATGCCGTTAATCGAGAAGAAGATTGTTTATTTTCATTTGAATTTAATTTGCAGGATGTAATAGTATTCAATAAAAATATTAAAATAATTAAAAATATAAAGTTACAATTATTTTTCAAAGTACTCATTGCAACTCTCCAACTTCAATATCACCATTTACTTTTACTTTTAATAAATATTCTTTTCCTTCTATTAGTTCACTACTTTTTAATACAACTCGACTAATAATCGTATCTTCATTGTTTGCTTGAAATTTTATATTTTTAATTTCTAATTCTTTATTTTCGATTTTAATTTTGATTTCAGTATTATTACAAAAAAATTGTTCTATTGATTTAGTTTCTTTTTCTAAATTTATTTCACAAGATAAAGGCTCTTTCTCAGAATTTAAATTATCAGCAGTAATAGTTTGAAAATCCAATGCAACAGAATTTAAAAATTCAATTTTAAATGAATCAAAATTAAAATCAGGAGGCAATGTTGACTTAAGATCATTGTTTGTATTTACAAAACCAACTTTAATGGATGGTTTAAATTTAGGTATAATTTTACAATATCTAAAATACACAATTAGCTCATATTTTTCAGCATCAAAATATAAAATCGATTCAAGATTAGTACAGTTACTATTTTTAGTTTTTATTTGAGCTTTCCGAACATACTTATTTTCTAAATCAGGAATATCATTGCCTGTCATAATCACAGGTATTTTGTCAACATAGATACTAAATAGTTGTGCCAATGAACTTAATTTATCTTCACTAGGATTTTCTTGTGGTTTCAAAGTGAGTTTTTCTATTTCTGTATTATTACTTTTAAAAGTAAGAGGTTTATTTGTTAAATTAGCATAAATTGAATTTCCAATATAATAGAAATTTTTTATTACATTTAAAACTGCTTTTATAAATCGATCTTCATTTTCTTTTTTTTGAATGCGCTCTTCCATTAATTTTTTACGGCTGAGGTCAAAAGATGGAGCAGTTTCAACAAATCTCGATTCACATGATGTGAGCAGGAATAAGAATGAAAAAATAACAAATATGAAACTTTTAATAAGTATATTCATTTTTACATTCCCTTGCGTAATTATTAAAAAAACAAGAAAATAACTGCTCGTGATTATGTCTGATATAATTGCGAAGCAATCAGACTTAATCATGAGCTGTTATAATGAGTAGTGAATTCATATGATATACATTATTTTTATGAAATTAAGTAAAATAAAATTACAGTTATTAATATTTTCATAATTTTTTAGAAACAATTTATAAAAAATAGCAAACATGTGACGATAATTGTTCCTATAAATTATTAAATATTACTTGGAATTATATTTGTTTACAGGATCTAAAAAAGATCTAATTTACTTTTAAACTCGTCACTTGAATTTATTATTTTAATTGTTTCAAATATTGGTAAAAAATACTTGCAAACTTTATTAGAGCTTAGTGTAAACTTTAACCACTGTTTAGTGCGGGATATAGCGTATTGGGAATTTTCATTCTCCAAGGCTTTTAGATAAAAATTAAAAATCATTTTTTTTAATTGAGTAAATAATATTTCAGGTTCAAGTTGTTCTATGATACCTGTATTTTCATAATTTCTAATTTCATGAAAAATAAAGGGATTATAAAGTGCTCCTCGTCCAATCATAAAATTTTGATTTTCAGTTATTTTTTTACACTCAATATAATCATTTAATGTAAAAATATCTCCATTAACAATTATAGGTACATTTATTCCTCTTTTAATTTTTGGAATCCATTCCCAAAAAGCGGGTGGTTTATAACCATTTAATTTTGTTCGACAGTGCACAGTAATCCAATCAATACCGGCATCATTCATCCCTTTTGCTATATCTACACTATGATTTGGAGTCTCATATCCGAGCCGCATTTTAGCAGAAATAGTAATATTCGAAGGTAATGAAACTTTAAGCTTATTTATAATTTTGTAAATTTCATTAGGTGATTTTAAAAGTGCAGCCCCACCATTATGATTATTTACTACTTTTGCTGGACAGCCAAAGTTTAAATCAATGACTTTGGCACCTAAAGAAATTGCTCTTTGGGCATTTTTATAAATCATTTCAGAATCACTGCCAAGTAATTGAAAAAATACGGGCACATTGTTTAAGTTTATTCCTTGAGTTTTTAATTCGGGGGAGACTTCATAAAAAACTTTGTCAGGATACAATGTGTTAGTGACCCTTAAAAACTCAGATACACAAAAATCAATTCCTAGAATTTGAGTTAGGACTTCTCGCATGTTATAATCAAGAACTCCATCCATTGGAGCTAGCGCTAAAACAGTTTTATTTTTATTAAAAATATTTAAAGAATTCATTCGTAGAAAAGTATTAGACAATAATCTTCAACAAGTCCATAGCAAATTTTATAATAACTGCTCATGATTAAGTCTGATTGCTTCCCAATTGTATCAGTCATAATCACGAGCAGTTATTCTCTTGTTTATTTGGGGTGATTCTCAATCACCCCGTATTATAAACACGACTTTAGTTGAGGTGGTTTTTAATAAAAAATCAAAGTCTTGAATGATATGATTAAAGTATTAAACTTTAATCAAGTTGAGTTCGATGATTGTTCATATTGCAGTTTTAATACTAAAAATTGGAATTTAAGAAAACCAATATAGATCTACTCTTTTCTATGGACTTATTTTCGTACCTTCCTTGTGATCATTTCTATGATATAAATAATAGGCTGGGGTGTAGGATCATCTGGTGAAATAAACAAGAACTATATAAGAAGGAATTTTTACTATGAATCATCTTGCAAATAAAAAGTTAAATTTTTTAGTAGTAGAAGATGAACCAGAAATAGGTGAACTAATTGCACTGTATATAGGTGTTCATTTTGAATGTGAGTTTACCCATGCTGTTTCAGCTGGTATGGCAATTGAATTTATTTCTAAAAACATAAATCAATTTGATTTTATAATTTCAGATTTTAATATGCCAAATGGAACAGGTTGGGATTTATTTAGTTTTTTAAATAAAAATAATATTCAAATTCCTTTTTTATTGATTACAAGTGATCAATGGACAGATCATCCGGAGTTTCATCAATTTACAAATATTGCATACGTTCAAAAACCATTTATTGATGAAGATGTGATAGTAAAAGTAAATGAACTATTTGCGAAAATGAATTTATCACGATCAAATCTCAGTCATAATTATATTCCAATTTCAATTTCTACATTACTTAGAATTCAAAACATTAAGCATCCACTTTTTATTAAAATTAGTGATGAAAAATTTATAAAAATAGTAAATGAAAATTCCATTTTTGATACAATGTCATTAAAAAAATTTAAATTAAAAATGGTAAAAGAATTATATGTCGAAAAAGATTTTTTTGATTCCTTTATAAAAGATTTTAAATCAAAAGTAACTACAGAAATGTTATTTTCTGAATCAAAAATATCAAATGTTGAATCCTTTAATTTATCGATATCCGTACAAGAAGTACTTTTAGGTGCTTTAAGAACTTTTGGTTGGTCAAATGAAATTCAAGAGATGGCAGATAAAAATTTAAAGCTAGTAAAAAGTATTTCTCAAAATAATAATGAGTTACATTCTCTACTTTTATGGACTAATGATTTCAATCATGATTTTACATTAGCTCATTCCATTTTAATAAGCTACCTTACAACTGCAATTTCACAGACTTATAAATTTAAAAATGTTCATGCTGCAAAGTTATTAGCACTTGCGGCTTTTTTTCATGATGTAACTCTAGATTCACATCAAATTAAAAATGAATCTCGTTTTATTAAAGCAAATTCATTAAAATTAAATATAAATAAATCTGATATCGATAAAGTCATGAGTCATCCTGTTTTATCAAGTGAAGTGATTTCAAATTGGAAATTATGTCCTATAGATTTAGTACAAATTATATTGTCTCACCATGAGCTTCCTGATGGCACCGGTTTTCCAAGAAATTTAGAAAGTTCTTCTATAGACGAACTTTCAGCTTGTTTTATAGTGGTTGAAGATATGATTAATAATTATTTAGAATTTAAAGATAAAAAAAATGAAATATTAAATTATTTAGATGATTCAGCTATAAAATTTAAAAATGAACCCTTTAAAAGTTTTTTTGATATTGTAAGTGAGCAAATTAAAAAATCAATTAATAAAATTCCACAAATAATTTTAAAAACAAACTAAAGTTTTAAATATGAAAACACTAACGTAAGTTTGGGATTAAATTCTAATTCATTTTCGTAAAAGTATCTGATGGGTTAGATTCTACAAGTTTTTTAACGTATGAAATTATCGAACTTCTAGACTCATCAGATATATTTATAAAAGTAAAACCTGCACCACCTTGTGGATTAATAACTACAACTTCTGCTGTGCAATGGATATTTGTTTTTAGTTCAGGTGATATGATTGTTGCTCGGACTAGCTCCCCAATACTTAGTGAATTAGTACTTGCAACTCCAAACCCACCTTGGCTAATCATATTTAATTCAGCCTCAAATAAATCACCATTTTCCATTTCAAGGTGAATTTTACCTGTTACTGGTACTCGTGGATGCTGTCGACGATTTATTCCTAGCTCATCAAGTATTTTTTCAATATGATAAACTTCTTGCCAATTTTGATATCCTTCTGTCCATAGTAAAATATTAGCTAAATTTTTTTTGTCCTTTAAAAAATTTAAAAGAGTATCATAAGTCATTGGTTGTAATTCAAGATCATTTTCTTTAACCTTCCATAATCTCTCATTTTCTTTTTGTAAGCCTACTTTTTCTTGTTCTTTATCTTTTACAAGTTCTTGCTTAAATTGAGAGTACGTTAGCCATGAAGGTTTTCCCCTTGACCAGAATTTGGCAATTGCTGCACTATTACCATCTGCCACTTCTTTTTCGACTTCAGTTGGAGTAAAAGGACCTTTAACTTGTTCTTGATGTAAATAAAACCATTTTTTTTGTTCCATAATTAAGCCTAATATCTTTTTTTTTTGTTGAAAAGAAAAATTATTTATGTGTGAATCAAATATTATCTGATAATATGTAGTGATTTAAAATTACCCCATAGAATCAGGAAAATATTAATTGGAGCAATATGAAGACAATAATTGTAGGTACGAATAGACCTCAATCTAATAGCAGAAAAATAGCAAATGTAATTATAGAAATATATAAAAAGATGGGTGAGTCTAATATTGAAATTATCGATCTCGCAGAACTTCCTCTAAATGAACTTAATGGTTCTAAATATGGGTTATCTACTAATTCAACTGCAATTGACAATGCAATATCGAAAATTAAAAGCTCTGAGGGGTTAATTATGATTGTTCCAGAGTACAATGGTTCAATGCCTGGGGCTTTAAAATATTTTATAGATTTTTGGCCCTATCCTGCGGCTTTTGAAAAACGACCCGTAGCTTTTGTAGGTTTAGGTGGTATGTTTGGAGGATTAAGACCAATTGAGCATTTGCAACAAGTTTTTGGTTATAGAAACTCATATATTTTTCCAGAGAGAATTTTTTTAATGAATGTTTGGAAGATGATAACTAACGATCAAATAAATGAACCCTCAGCATTAGAGAGATTAACTAAGCAAGCACAAGGTTTTTCTAAATTTTGTAGGGCACTTGCTAATGAAAAACTAGACGCTAATTCTATTCAAGCTGAAACTTAAAATTGTGATAATGCTTTTAGGTCTTGTTGTTCAGGAGACTCAGCAAGGCCTTTTAAGCTCCATAGACTTCTTTGTAAACGATCAGATAAAAAGCCATCATTGATTTTTAAATTAAGATCATTTAAAATTTTTAATGCCAATATTTTATTCTCATTTTGTCCATGGAGTGCTATTCCTTCTATTGCTTGTGCTTGAATAGATTTAAATTCTTGTTGGAGCTGTAAAGATAAATGGGAAGGAGTTTCAGATAAAGCAATTTCTTTTAATAGAGGTAAAGATTCTGGCTTATCTGATAAAATTAACAGTTCTGTTGCTAATAATTTTTGATCATTAGGTCTATCAAAATTAAGAACTATTCGTATTAGTGATCTAAGTTTATTTTTTGGAATTTGTTCTGCAATTTTTTTGAGTCGTGAATTTTCTGAGTCCGGATCATTAGTTAATTCGGAAATTCTTTGTGTTTCAGTTTGAATAAATTGTAACCACATATTTTCATTATTGGGTAAATTAAATTTCAAACTATTACGTTTTTCTTCAATAAATGGTGAAGTCTTAATGTTTTTATTCAAAAAACTTAAAGACCCTTGAGATTTTTCTGAATGCAATGAATTTAATTTAAAAATATAAACTAATAAAAAAAACGTTAAAATTGCTATTCCAATAATATATATTCTTTTTAACATTAGAATTTACCTAACTTTAAATTCATCATATAAAGGTATATTTACAATTCCAGAAATTTTTCCTAATCCTTCAACAAGTGGATATGAAGCACCATTTTTTACAAATTGAATTTGTCCATCCTGAGTGAGCTGCAATAAATCTTTTGATGAAGGTTCTTCAGCATATGTTTTAATTTGGGGAGACCAATTAGAATCACCACCAGCTACAGTTTCAAAATCCATTTTTTTAAAAGAATATTTTAATATCTCACTGCGATTATTAATTAAAAATAAACCCTTTTCCTTATTAGCAAGCTGAGTTTTAAAAGCTACAGGTTTAAAATCACTTTTATCTTGAGTTGCTCCCCAAGTCCCATTTTGAAATTCATAATTCGCAAGACGATTTTTTTCATCAAGAGCAGTCACATATCTTTTTGTTCCATCATCAAACTCTTCAAAATCCAAAATTTTAAAATCCTGAGGAAGTCCTTTTTTAATAGCTAATAACTTATAATATGAATACCCATCTTCTGTTTGCCTTAAATCACCAATAATTTCATAAGGGTCTAAGGACCAAGCCTTAAATCCATCAAAAAGAGATACTCCAGCACTGGTTCTTTTTAAAATGCCAGCTCCAGACAACTCTCGACGATAAGTTTGACTACCATCAATTAAAAAGGCTTCATTAGAATTTTCTAGAGTTACAAATAAAGCTTCACGTTTAGTGATTACAGGCTGGTTAAAAACAAAGTTTGCACGACCCATAGCCATAAGACGTGCCATTTTTTTATATAAAGGATGAAAATTTTTACCAAGGGTAACAACTCGTGAATAATATTCCATTTCAATCGCATGTGAACCAGCGTAATCGTAAGTTGAATCACAACCAGGTAAGCTTGAACCTTGATATGGTCCTTGTTTACAAGGGATATGACGGTATCCTTCTGTATGACGAGCTTCGTGAATTATTACACCCACTCTCCCAAGAGTTGAAAGTAGGGCCCAACCATTTTGCATAGTAAAGTAACCCATAGAGTTATATGCCGTTGCATAGGGAACATCATTTCCTCGTTTAACACCCTCTGTTTGCGACTTTAACCAAATGTAATAATTTTGTTGTGGTATAAAATTTCGATTTAATCCAAAAGTTGTAAAGTCATTTGTATGCATTCTTGGATTTTCAAACTGTCCATTTTCAACAATATTAAAATCTGTAAATAGTTTTTTTGAATCGATTTCTGATTTACAAAGCTCAATCCCACCAAAACTTTGAATGTCGATACTAAAGTCTCGGATATATTGGTCAGCTTTATTCTTAGGAGTGCATTCAAATTCATTATCAAATGCTGGTATAGATTGTTGAGCAAAAGAATTCACACCATGATGAGTGCTCATTAAAATTAAAATTGATATTCTGAGATAATTTTTTATTTTGTTAAACATGTTGAAGAACTCCTTTTAATGAAAACAAGATCACGGCAGAAGAGTAAATTTAAAAGATCTATTTAATCAACATGATCTCATCATTTTTTTAAATATGTCTTGCCATGTTACGAATTCAAGTTTGAAATATTTAAAGAGGTATTACTGCGATGAGAATTAGGGGTTGAATATGTTGGCGTTAGTATTGTCAGGTGGGGGCGCTCGAGGGGCATATCAAGCTGGAGTTATTAATTCCATTTCAGAAATAAGCGCTCAACTTGGAGTAAGGCAGCCTTTTAAAATTTTTTCAGGGGCAAGTGCAGGAGCAATTAACTCGTCTTTTTTAGCTTCGGAGGCTGATGATTTTATCCGTGCTAGTGAGAAGTTATCTTTATTATGGGAGCAACTTCGAAGCGATCAAGTATTCCATACTGATCCAATCTCACTAAGTAAAATAGGTTTTAAGTGGATGAAAGACTTGCCTTTCGGAGGATTAACAGGAAGTTCCGCTGGACCTTCACTTTTAAATACAGATCCCTTAAGAAAATTATTATTAGAGCAAATCAACTTTAATAAAATTCAAACTCATATTGATCAAAAATATCTTCACGCTCTAGCAATTACAGCAGTTGATTATTACAGTTCTATGGCACAAACTTTTGTTCAATCATCAAATGACCAAGAAATGTGGGTTCGCTCAAGAAGATTTTCCGAAAAGGTAAATATTCATGCTGAACATATCATGGCCTCTAGTGCCATTCCTTTATTATTCCCTCCAATAGAAATTGCCAAAAGATTTTATGGAGATGGTTGTGTAAGGAATAATGCCCCCATGAGCCCGGCTCTTCATCTTGGTGCTAATAAACTTATAGTTATCGGCGTACGACGCCAAACAAATATTATGGAGCCATTTAAAAAAGAATCACCACTTGCCCCAACTATAGCAAGAGTGTTTAACATGTTATTAAATGCTGTGCTTTTAGATGGGATTGAGCTTGATGTGGATAGATTAAAGCGAATTAATGAGTTTATGGATAAACTTCCTACTGAGTTACAAAAAGGAAAGGTTAATTTCAAAAAAGTTGATTATGTTTGGATTCATCCAAGTGTTGATATTGGTCAAATGGCTTTTGAATTATCAGATAAGCTCCCGAGGTTGATTCGTTATCTTCTAAGAGGTCTTGGTCCTAATGAAGATGCTAAAGAGATTATCAGTTATTTACTTTTTGAGCCTGAATTTACCCAAAAATTAGTTCAATCGGGTTATGAAGATGGAATGAAGCAAAAAGAAAATATAAAGCGACTTATCGGTGGTTAGTCACATAGAATTATTTTTCCCAAGCAAAGTTTGATTATTTGCGTAAAATTTTCATTTTTTTAAGATCAAGTATAAATTAAAAAAATTTTTTAAATTTGGATTCATGGGACAATTTGAATGGTTTCATTCTCTTGGTCTTCACTAGTTAATTTAAAATAGAAAAACTACAAAGTTTTTTCTGTTTTATATTATTCTAGGTATTCAATTTTTTTATAATTATTGAATTTTTTTTTATCCAAAAACAGTTCTTTACAAAAACCGTCACTTGAAATAAACCCAACTTCAATCAATTCAGAGCCATAATTTGGCACTGGATTTAAAAATATAACTCTTCAAGGGGGATTTATGAAAAAACTAATGACCACTTACTTAGTAGGTACATTACTAACTTCAATGGCTTTTGCGCAAAGTTCAACAACATCTACAAGCACGACAGTGGCACCTGCTGCTCCAAGTAAATTTTCAGGGGCTGTTCAGCAAGTAATAGGACAAGATATTCGAAAAGACGAAAACAATGTTGTAACTAATTCTCAAACTGCAATATCACTTGGTTATAAACCAGCAGATATTAAATATTCTTTATCTACAGTGGGCGAATATGGTGTTGCAGGTAAACTAAAAAAATTAAATGCTGATGAAAGTAAAATAAATTTTAGTGATTTATCTGTTTCTGCTGGAAAAAACTTAGGTAAGGTTATTGGCTCAGAAGATGCTGCAGGTAAAGTTTCATTAATTTTACCAACAACTGCTAAATCAAGAACAGCAAAACAAATTTTAGGTCTTCAAGGTCGACTTGATCTTTCTCACAAAGCTACAAATAATTTGTCTTTGGTTGCAATGATTAAACCAACTCTAGGTGCTAAATATGCAAACAGAGCTGGATCTTTTTCTAATGTTATTAGTGCTGGATATAGTTATTCAATTACTGAAGCCGTTTCAACAGGACTAACTTTAGAACATGTCGTAAAATATAGCTTTGGAAAACTTGCAAGTAAAACAAGTGAAAATATTGGTCCTGAAGTTACAATTGGTTATGCTCCAAATGCTAATTTAGATTTAACTTTGGCTGTTACTCAAACAAGAAATGCATTTAACCCATCAAAAGCAGATGATAATGGTAAAGTAGCTCGTAGCAAATACGCTGTTATGGCTCCTGAGGAAACATCAGCATCGTTGACTGGTACTGTATTATTTTAATAGTTTAACTAAAAAGTTTTATTTAATGTTTTATAAAACTAAAGTTTAATTTCAAAAAAAGCGAGTGGTGGATAGCCTCTCGCTTTTTTATTTTCAAAAGGTTAACAAATAAAAATGACATCGAATCAAGAAAATAAATTAAATCATCATGTTTTAAAATGGATATACACTTTAACAATTATGATTCTAATGATGGTTGTAATTGGTGGAATAACACGTTTAACAGGCTCTGGATTATCAATTGTTGAATGGAAGCCACTGATGGGAGCAATTCCACCCCTTAACCATGAACAATGGTTAGAGGTGTTTTTAAAGTATCAACAATCTCCACAATATCAACTTGTGAATAAAGGAATGAGTCTACCAGAATTTCAATGGATTTTCTTTTGGGAATACACACATAGACTAATTGGCAGGACCCTTGGCTTAATTTTTCTTATTCCACTTATTTATTTTTATTCTAAAAAAATTCTTTCCAAAAAATGGGTTTTAAAATTATCAATCGGGTTTGGTTTGGGAGGATTGCAGGGAGTTATGGGTTGGGTTATGGTGGCAAGTGGATTAGTAAGTGAGCCACAGGTCAGCCATTACCGATTAGCAGCCCATCTTTTATTAGCACTTGGAATTTTAATTTATTTTTTAAAATTATCTTTTAATTGGAAAAGTGAGCAATTATCAAATTCAAAAGTTGCTTTAGCAAATAACAACCAAAATGATTTAGATTTAGATTTAGATTTAAATTCAAATTTAAATCTATTATCAGTGCCTTTTAATATACTTTTAGGTTTAATCATTTTTCAAATTTTTTATGGAGCTTTGGTTGCAGGGTTAAGGGCAGGTTTCATGATGCCTACTTTTCCTTTAATGGGAGGACAGTTTTTTCCAAATGGCGGAATGCTCTTTACTCCAATTTGGAAAAACTTTTTTGAAAACCCACTAACTGTACAATGGATTCATCGCATAATAGCATGGTTAATATTTTTTAGTATTTGGATAATTTTTATTAAATTTAATAAAATACTCTCTCGACAATTAAAAAATAATTTTTTAATTTTATTTGGTCTAGTGAACTTTCAGTTTTTTTTAGGTATTCTAACTTTAATAAGTGGTGTTTATATTCCGTTTGCAGTGTTACACCAGCTAACGGCTTTTATTGTTGCAATGGCTGCATTTCAAACAAAATGGAGTTTACAAAAAGAAGTAAAACAAACCATCATTAATTAAAATTTTAAACCAAATGATAGTAGAAAACTTTGTGAATTGTATTTCTGCCATTGATTTGTAAATGCAGGCATCATATTTGTAGTACTGTTAATATATGATGCTGTCACAGCTGAATTTGCACTGACTCTGATTCGACCATATAATTCACCTGAATCAACTTCTTCAGAACTATATTTTATTAATTGAGTTGAGAAATCGGCAACAGACTGTTTTTCATCCCTTTCAGTACGATTATAGGCAACACCTATTTTAGTGTAAGTTATCATCGATGTTTCAACAAAAGCTTTAAATGCAGTTTCGTAACCACCTTTAAATGTAAAATCAGAAGTTGGTAAGGAGCCAGTTCCACTATAAATTGCTGTAGAAGTTGTTGTACCTACACTTTGATTACTTGTGGGAATAATACTTTTTTCTACTTCTTCATCTCCACGCCATAAATCTCTTGCAATAGAACCTCCAAATTGAAAAGTTCCAAAAGCAACTTCCGCTGCGCCTTGTGCTGTTAAATGAGAAGCTCCCTGTGACATATTGCCATCATCCGTAAATGAACCTTCTTTTTTAATTTCAGTTTTAATAACTGAAATTAAATTTCCGTGAAATCTAAAATTATCACCTGCAAAGTGAGAATTTAAATATAATTTAGGAGAAAGCATTCCTTTTCTGCGCACAGTATAACTCTGCCCTGAATAAGCAGAGGATAAATAGTTATAATATCCATAATAGGGACTATAGATTCCACCAGTGGTTAATCCTGGTTGAACCGTTTGACCACTTGATGTCGGACGATACTCATTATTTTCGTTTTCAAGACCATAACCGATTTCTGTTCCTACTGATAAAAAATCATTAATACCCATTTCAGCTTTTATAGCATAACTTTGAGACTGAACCTTTGTATCATAAATCCCGCTATGGGATTCAGAATAGTCATATTTAAATAGAGGTGAAACTTCAAAAATTTCTGAAGCTGTATAATATAATCCTGCAGAACGAAGAGGTTCTGCTCCCACATGAATTGAAGTAATGAAAATAGAAGTCGCAGTAGTTGCAGTTAAAACTGTTAGTAACTTTGATACTTTATTTTTGTAGATCTTCATAAATCACCTCGCAATACAAATTAAGATTCATTTGTATCTAGTGCAAAAACCGTGACCAACTTAATATTAATAATGATATTAATCAGATCACTATTTTTTATAAGTTAAGTTTAATAATAAATCTGATGAGTAAATTTACAAAGTGACGAAATAAAGAGTCCTCACAAGAATCTGAATTGGTGACAAAGTTCGTCTTTAATTTACATAAAGATGACATCTATTAATTATCACATATAATTGATATATTTAAATTATATTTTGGATAGTTGTTAATATTTAGTTCTAACGGGAATTTAAAATGATTAGAAATATATTTTTATTCTTTTTATTTTTTAATTTAAATTCATTTGCAAATGAAAATTTATGTGAAAAATTATTTTCAAACAATACAAATATTTTAACACAACAAATAATGAGTCATTTACAATCAACCATGGATACCCTTTATTCAACAAGTGGCTTTAAAAATAATGATGAAATTATAAAAGCTGCATTAAATAGTTCTGGCCCAATGGCGCCATTTTATAGACAGGCCTATGAAATTTTAAGGGATGAAGAATTTATGATTGGAATTAGAGTCCCCTATCGTCATAGATTAAAAATTGCAGAAAATGGATTTCTTACTAGTTACGAAACAAATGACAGTCAGGGATCACTTATTCAAAGATCGATTATTGAAGCTTCATACGCGAATATGACAATAGAAGAATGGGACTCAATTCCATCTAATGTAAAAGTAAAATATGCGGCACTTTATCCATTAAAATATCAAAATTTATCTGCTCCTAGCTCAATGGACTCGTATGGAACAGATATTTACTTTTTTAAATTAAGTAGTATAAAAAATCGAATATCAATAACTGCTGGAGATTCATACAATCGAATGAAACGAAATTTATCGCCACTCACAACTGTATCAATATCACCCACGTCATGGGATCAATTATTTATTCCATGGAAAGATAGGTTTTTACTTATTCCGTGTTTAGCTGAAGGTTTAAGTAAAGGTAAATTGGGTTTTGGAGATATTGAGAAGCCTAATAAATACATGAAACTTTCTGAATATGGGCAACAGCAAAATATATTTGGATCAAGTCTATTATCACCTTACAAGATGAGTTGGGAACCTAATATGGATTATTTTGAAATTCAGATCTGGGATATTTTAACTGTTCAAAATGATGGTCAAGAAATGCAATATAAAAATCACCCCCCTAAAGGAAAATTGGGTAAAATTCTCAGAAATTCACAGATACATGTGGAAAAACAAAAATTCCAAAAATAAATTATTTGAGATTCAATTTCCAGGTAAAAAAAATAATTTTGATTTGTGAAAAGAATTTTCTTCCTCATTGTAAATCTAGTTTATAATAACTGATTGTCTCTCTGGTTTGAGTAAAAAAGGAATATTAAATTAATTAAACTTCCATGAATGATTAATTAAGATCCTATTCTCAGTTTCATTTTGAGATTTTTGAATAAGTAATCCATTTAATTGATCCCCCCTTTGAATAGAGCCAACTCCTGCTGGTGTTCCTGTTAAAATTAGATCATTTGGTTCGACAGGAAAATGAGTAAGAATATATTTTTTAAGAGTTGTAATATCAAAAATTAAATGACTAATGTCGCCCTTTTGTTTTAATTGATTATGAATATAAAGTTCAATTCTTAATTCAGAAAAATTATTTATTTTTAAACTCTGTAAATCAAGTAGAGGTGAAATTGGACAAGAGTTTTTAAATGATTTCGCTAAAGTCCAAGGTGTGCCATTTTGCTTTGCTTGAGTTTGAAAATGGCGTTCTGTTAAATCAAGGGCTATACCAATGTGGCTTATTTCCAAATTATTATCTAATTTTAGAATCAACTCAAGTTCATGATGTACGTCAATAATCCAGTCTGGTAGTTTTATATTTTTATCACTTGTAACGGTGCCTCCTCCCTTTAAAAAAATCATAGGCACTGTTGGAAGTTCTGCCTTCATTTCTTCGGCATGGGCCTTATAGTTGCGTCCCACTGCCCATACATGTTTAGTTTCGTTTATCATAAAAATATCCTCGCAAGGTCATAAATATGGATTCATAATTTTTTTTAAACTCTAACTTAGGACTTTAGTTTGTCAAATTTATAATTAATATACTTTGCAAACGAGTAGTATTTTTGTTGATAATAAAAATTGTAAAATGTGTAAATTTAGCGTGTATTGGTTAATTAAATAATACAATTAATAAAATAAATTGAGAGAAGTATGACTGAAATTCAAAAAAGTATAAATGAAGCTAAAAGTAAAAAAACAGGTGTTGCCGGATTATTAGAAAACGCTTTAAGATCATTTAAAAACACCCTTCATATTATTATTGTAATTCCATTATATATATTTGTGTCTGCAATTTTAGGAATAGCCTTAATCCCAGGATTACAACTTCTTAAATTTTTATATCACTGGACCCAAGTTATGGATAATTTAACCCAACTTTTTTTATTAGGAACTGGAATCGTACTTTTCTTTTTTATATCAGGTTTTTCTGCGATGTTTATTGTACCGCTAGTAAACTTTTTATTTGTAGGCAGACTAAAGGAGTGGCGCGGTCCTTATTATTCACTCGAAGCTATTAAATGGTATGCTCATAATGGTTTACTATACTTATTAAGATATTCGTTTTTAGAATATGTTACCCCATCACCATTTTTAAATTGGTTTTATAAAGCAATGGGGATGAGGTTAGGTGAGGGTGCTGTTATTAATTCAACTCATATCTCTGATCCATCATTAATAACTTTAGGTGAACGTGTTACAATTGGAGGCTCAGCAACTATTGTTGCTCATTATGGTCAGTCTGGATATCTAGTACTGGCACCTGTAATAATTGGTGAGGGCGTAACAATAGGGTTAAAATGTACAATTATGGGCGGAGTAAAAATAGGGAAAAACTCTAAAATCTTGCCAAATTCAGTTTTATTGCCAAAAACTGAAGTTCCTGAAAATGAAACTTGGGGAGGAGTCCCTGCAAAAAAAATAGACCTCCGCTCTTTGACTGAAAAACCACTTAGTAGTGTAAAATAATTTAACACCAAGACAATAAAAGTCGTAAATCTATCAATTGTAAAATATAATAAATCTAAATGAAAAAAAAGAATTAATAAGTTATTATGAAAATACAAACTTTAGTTTGTGCTTTCATAATACGGGGTGATTCAAAAATCACCCCCAACAAACAGGAAAATAACTGCTTATGATTATGTCTGATACAATTGCGCAGCAATCAGACTTAATCATGAGCAGTTATTATTAACTCTATGCATGATTATTCAAAGTTTGAAATTAGGTTTAGGATTAGAAAATGAGTAATTTCATTTTTTTTTCTTTTATATTTTTTTTTATATTTATTGCGCCTTTTAAAATACGCGCTGATCAAATTTCAAATTACAAAAAATCTTGTATTGGTTTATTTAATTCAACAAAAAATTCTAGTTATGACACAAAAAGGATTGATGATTTTATTTTGAGTTTAAGTCAGGATACTTTTCGATTAAATTTTGAAAACAAATTTTCTGAATTTAAATCAATAGGCGATTATTTAATTGAATCTGATCAGTTACATAAAATTCCAGAATTAATAGAGGCTTTTTTGTCCTATGCAAAAAAATATACGACTCAACCAAAAGATAATGAAGAATTGATGTTAAAGGATTACTTTCGAGTCTCTGAAGAATTGTTTCAAGAATCAAACTTTAACATTTTCGAAATAGAAAGTTACAGTAATCAAAATGTTAAAGTTTTAATTTCTAAAACAAATGTTAAATTTGGAAAAAAGGATACTAATCTTTTGAATATTTTTGTCCTTTCACCTGGTGAATCATCTTATGAAAGTAATTATTTTGTAGAAGCAATTTCAAGATTGAATAAAATTAATCAAAACATTTTAGATTCAAATGGAATTACTGATAGTAGTTCGAATAAAATATCAAATTTAGATAAATATTTAATTGGCTATAGACATGTTGGTGATTATGAGCTTACAAGATATTTTAATGCAGACAAAAGTGTTAATATATATCAACAGCATGGTGGAACAAAAAGGTTATACTCACAAATTGCTTATAGAGTTTTTTACAATATATATAATAAAAATGAAAACTCTAGCTTTAAAGATAATAGTATTATTAGTGAATTCGAAAATATATACAGAGAAGAAGAAAATACAAATCTATTAACCTACGGGACATTAGTTATAAATGATAAATCAGAATTTAATAATTTAAATAATGTATTCGATAAGTTTAAATTATTATTTTCTAGTTTAGAATCTCGTCAAAATTTAAACAAAACTCAAGATAATACATCGAATTTTAAAAATATTGTAACAAGTATACAATCTGAATTTGGAGATTTATTCAATGAACCCAACCAATATAAAACTCTTGATTTAGCGGAAAGAATTGGTTTTAAAATTAGGGATATTAGATTTACGATAAGAGGATTAATTCAAAGATTGAATTCATCAAGGCGAGAATTAAAATTAAGTAGTCTTTTAAATAGCTTATTTAATAAAAATGAAAATACAAATCTTTATGATGAGAGGATATTTAAGAATTTTGAGAGAAAATTAAATGATTATGTGATACAAAAAAGTAATGGTCAGTTTCAAAGCTATAATTCGATTCAGAATGAAAGCTTAATGAAAAAATATTTAAATTTATTTACTTTGGAAATGCTAGCTCAAGGATCAGGGATAGAAGATGGTTTATTATCTCAATACATGAAAAAATCTGAAACCCTTACTGAAGTTGATTTTCAAAGTCATCTCAATCAATTTGTGATTGGGTTAGGTTATAATTATAATATACAAGTTTTCACAAAACTCGATAAAGGTTTATTATTCAAAATAGACGAAGATACTGGTAATCTGATTGTTATTGGCTATTCTAATTTTTTAAAAACACCCATAGAAACAATTGAATTTGTTCAAATGATAAATGGTGTGCCGTCTTCGAAAACATTACCTAAAGCTAAGCAAATAAAAATTATTTCTCCACTTTATATAAATGAACACAATGTGCCAGAAACACCTTTAATTTTTATTGCTGAATATGAAAAAACCTAATTCTTGTGAACTATAAGATTAATTTTTTAAGTTCTTCTTTGGAATATATATAATCTGCATAAATCATAGTGTTGTTGATATTACGGTGCCCAAGGGCGACTTGGACTAAGCGAAGATCTTTTGTTTTTTTATACAGTTCGATTGCAAAGGTGTGCCTGAGGCTATGGAATTTCTTTTGGCAGGGGCGATAAATATCCCAAATCTGAACAAGTCTAGGGTAGGAAATATCAAAAATTAACTCAGATGATCTGGGAATTTCTTTAATCCATTTTTCTAATCTATTAAAAAGGTCTCGCGATATTGGTATTTCTCTATCATTACTGCCTTTAATTCCGTTGATAAAAATAGATTGATCATAAGTGCTGATATCAGACTTCCTAATATTTAATAATTCTTGAGCCCTTGCCCCAGTCTTTAGCGCAAGCATAATTGCAAGACCATTTCTTAAGTCATTTTCCCAATGTCGAGATATAACATAAGTTAAGGATTCAATTTCTGGTTGAAGAAGATACTTATTTTTATTCAAACTATAACGCATAGCATATACCTCGCGAGTGTGAATTCTTAAATTAAAAAAGTCTAAAAACACAATAACGCATAATGATATTTGAAAATTTTCAATATTAATTAAATTATGAATTTAATTTTAACATATAGATTCAGCTACTTAGTACTATATATTATAGTTATAAGTTATAGTCAATTTTAAAATTAGGTTATGTGGATGTATATATGAATTAATTATTATTATCAAATTTGCAGATTTAAAATCATCAAACAACTTAAAGTGTATTATGCATCTTAATATATTGTATTTTACACTTATTTATTGTATTTCAATATATAACTAAGGTCGGTAAAAATGAATGAAATTGATAATAACTCAAAAGATTTTCTAAAATCTGAGATTTCTAATATTCGCTCAAAAAGCATCAATAGAATCCAGTTTGAAGCTGAGGTAGATCTTATAAAACGACAAATTGGTGATTTAGAATCCATTAGATTAAAGCTTGGCCTTTCGGCACGCAAAATGACACAATTACTTTTAGTTGACCCATCAGCTTGGACTCGCTGGACTCAAAAAACTACACAACCTCCACCTCATATATACCGAGCACTCCAATGGTATTTAGCACTTCAAGAGAAAAACCCTGGATTTACACCTCAATTTTTTTTAAACACCCAAGTCTTTTCTAAGGGGGAGCAACATAAAGATTTAATTGCAAAAACTCAGCAGCTTCATGAGCAACTTTCAGATAAAATTACACAAGAAAATGATCGACTAAGGACCTTAGAAAAAAGGCTAGAAATATATAAAAAACAGAGTTGGATACTCTTTATTGGTCTAATTTTAATGACCATTATATTCATTTTTAAAACTATGAATTAAACTTTATATATGAATAAACCTTGGATTCAATTATCAATACTTGAAGGAATGCTTGAGTTAGAAGTATATTTTCTGCTAATCGTATTATCTATTTTGTCTTTTTCATTTTATAAATTTTTTCTTGTTGAGGTTTCTGAAGAGAGGCACAGAAGTTTAAAAAGAAAATTTCATTATTTATTAAAACAGAATGTCACTCTCACTGTTTTTTATGTCGCATTTCAAAGTTTGCTTTATTTTAAAGACTCTCCCATAACAATAAAACTTTTAACTTATTTGGGTTTAATTGTTTTAATAGCAGGCTGTGTTGTTTTTATAAATATTTGTCGGTTATTTATTCTTCAGTACTTTTTTTTGACTTCAATGCGAACAGCAGTTCCATTGCTCTTAGTAAATATTTTTACATTAATTTTAACTTTATTTCTTGCAGGATGGATATCGACAAGTCTATTCGGAATTCAAGTCGCGCCACTACTTGCTACATCTGCGGCCTTTTCCATAATTCTTGGTCTTGCTTTACAAGACACTCTTGGAAATTTATTTGCTGGAATATCCTTGCAATTAGATAATGCCTTTGAAATAGGAAATTGGGTCGAGTTAACGGTGACGGGAAATAAAATAATTGGTCAAATTTCTGAAATTACTTGGAGATCTATTGTACTGATAGGTTTAAGTGAGGAAATCATTTCAATTCCTAATCGAATAGTTGCCCAATCTCAAATTTCAAACTGGACACGTCACGATCATCCTATAATTAAAGCTCAGGTTTTTAGAATATCTTATAAAGAAAATTTAGATCATATTAAAAATTTATCAATAATTGCACTACAAAATGTGAATTCAATTAAAAAAAAACCAGCTCCGGTTGTTGTTGTTGGAGAAATGCAAGAATCATGGATTACTGTTAAAGTTGCATATTTCTTTGTAGATTTTGGTTTGCAAAATATAATAGCAGATGAAGTAATTCGTGTCTGTTTAAAAACTTTTAAAGATAATAATATTGAAGTTGCAAAACCACAATTGGAAATCTTTTCTGCCGTAAAAAATGAACAGCTAAATTCTGCTTCTTAGAGATGGTGAGTAAGTAATACTATTTTAAATTTTTTACTTTAATTTAACTACCTCATCTTTTTTTAACTTCTATTTTTTGCGGGTCTAAATTCCATGATTTTAAAGTTGCGTTGACTTCATCCTGATTCTTCAACTTTTTATATTTAGCACCAGAGATTCCTTGTGTACAAGATTGACAACTACTCCAATCATTATGAAGAAAAACTACACCATTAGAGTAAGAAAGATAAAAGGGTTTTTCATTTGATTTTTTATTAAAATTGGTATTAGTGCCACCCATAGAGGGAATAGGGTAGAGCTCTGGTAATGGAAATATAGTATGTGAATAACTTTCTTCACTTCCATAATATAAGTTATAATATTGCGTTTTAGAAAATGAAACAGCTATTTGATCTGCAATTTCATTTCCTGTAATGCCACTATGACCAGGGCAATATCTCCAATCTATTTTTTTATTTTTTATACAATTTAATAGCTCAATCCAGAAATCTTTATTTGAAACATCTTGTCCCTGACTTGATTTCCAATCTTTTTTTAACCAGCCCCATACCCATTTAGTTATTCCATTTAATACATAGGAAGAGTCTGTATAAAAAATAATTTCTGAATTTACAGACTTTAAATATTTTAAAGATTCAATTGCAGCAGAAAGTTCCATTTTATTATTTGTTGTAGATTGTGAAAAACCACCTAACTCTTTTATAATTCCTTTTGGTGAATATAATACGGCACCCCAACCGCCCGGCCCAGGGTTTCCAGAACAAGCTCCATCGGCAAATATCACATATTTATTACTTTTTAAATTCAAAATTACCTCGTATTTAGATCACGTTAGAGGATTAACATCTTTTTTTGTAAAACTTTTTAAGTTAATAACTATGTCAAACTCAGGTTAACTTGACAATGATTTATTATTTATACAATGTTGATTAGTTCATTGAGCTTAATTAACACTTTAGTGTATTAAATGATTACAGATAGTATGAAAACACAAACGTAAGTTTGGGTTTTCATAATACGTGGTGATTGAAAATCACCCCAAACAAACAGGAAATTAACGGCGCATGATTTTGTCTCGCATACAATTGCGAAGCAATCAGACTTAATCATGAGCAGTTATTTAAAAATGGAAAAGTAATGAAAAAAAGATGTTTTTATATATTATTTTTTATTCAAATATTTTTTTCAAATTTAAGCTTTGCCAAATGGTTATGTGATATGAATTTTTCTGCAGAAGGTAGTGGTGCTCAATTTTTCGTAGGAAAATTTTTAATTCAAGGCAAAGGAATCGTATTTTGTAGAAGCAAAGAAGATAATGAAGAATTGAAATATCCCGTAATTGTTAAATTTGATGCTTCACTTTTAGCTCCTCGCTTTGCGGCTGGAATATTGAAATTTTCAGGTTCAAGTGTTGATATTTCTGTTCCGGAAAATCTTAATCCAAGTGATTTATTGGGTATGTATTATATTTCAGATTCTCAGTTTTCCGTTGCAAAAGGGTTTGGATATTTTCATGGTATAAAAAGCAATTTAGACGGCTTATCAATTCAATTAAATCTACAAAAAATTGAGGGTTATGGTTTCGATATTGGTTTTTCTCAATTTGTTATTGAATTAAATTATTCTGAAATCTGAATCTTTTAATATTTATATATTATTCAACACTAACTTTAGCTCTTTTTGGTGGAGAGTATTGAAGTGCAGAATTAACAGCTGTAAGTAGTTCGTCCACTTCAAAAGGTTTATCTACAACACAAAACACTTCAAATTTATTTTTTATTTCTAAAATTCGATCCTCATCGGATGAGTTAATGATTACTGGGATATTTAATTTGAACTTATCTCTTAAAATTGTTAAAAAATTTTCAATAGATAAATTCGGCATGTTAATATCAGTTATAATTAAATCAACAGGTTTATTAGATGAAAGTCTGTTACCAATGACTTCAGTGGCTTCATTGAAGTCATTACATTCTATAATACTAACGTTTAAGCTCCTCAGTAGACTTTCAACTATTTCTCTAATTTCTAATGAATCTTCAATATAGACTAAAGTTTTATTATTTACTTTATCCAATTTATCCTCCGATTAATTTCTCCTTACATTTTGAGACATTCCATATCTGAAGTATGGTATTTAATTAGTATTCTGTGTAATTATGAGTCCCATTTCTATATTGATATGGCGTTAATTTATTTTTATGAGATATAAAAACTCTTACAAATTACAGAAATGAGTAATATTGATACAATTGATACATTTTTTTTCTTTAGTAAGTCTGAAAAATTCCGATGATCTAAATAATGAAAAATATTTTGAAATTAAATAAAATTTCTATCATAACGCAAAAAAATTATTTGCAAAGTAATGGAGTATTTGGGGCATTAGTACATATTTTGGCAATTAGTATTTTTTTATTCACAACAGAAATATTAAACGAATCTCCAATAGTAATAAAAATTTTGATTCCAATTTTAATGATAATTAATTTTTTTCGACTTTTTCTTGTAACAAGATTATCAGACTACCTCATGAAAAACTTAAAACTTTGGAATATTTTTTTTAAATCTATAATTTTAATTCAATCAGGTTTACTTGGTGTGATAGGTGCTATTTTGCTTTCAAAATTTAGTATACATAACTCCTCAGCAATGTTTTTTTTGGTTTTATTAGCGTCTATATCAAGTGCTAGTGTTTTATCTTTTAGTATTACTCCTATAATAGCTATTTGTTATCAGTTTTTTTTGTTAACTCCATCAATAATAATTCTTCCATTATTTAATTTCGAAAAATTGACTTTATTTATATGTGCTGGAATAATTTTTTATCTAGTATTCGGAATTTTTTTTACTCGGTTTACAAGTTCAAACATCTTAAAAATTCTAGAACAAAAAGAATTATTAGACTTTCAAGATCTCCAACTGCAAGGTTTTATTGACTCTATTCCTGGATATGTGACCTGGTATGACGAAAATCTAAATTTTATTAAAAAAAATAAATTTCAGTCAGATAAATTTAATATTGTTGAAGGATTTAATTCAAATACTAAATTTAAAGATGATTTTAATAAATTTATCAAAGTTAATGAAAATAATTTTATTTCAAACTATCAAATTATTTATGAAGGTGAAACAAAATATTTTTTAACTTTATTAAGTAAAAATAAAATTAATCAAAGTTTATTTATAAGCTCTATTAGTCTTGATGTAACTGAATTAAAGTTAAAAGAACTTGAAGTTGATAAAATAAGAGAAGAACTGATTCATCAAGAGAAACTAGTTAGTCTTGGAGAAATGGCTGGAGGGTTAGCCCATGAAATAAATAATCCCTTAACGGTTATTATTGGAAGAATTCAACTCATCAAAACTAAATTAGCAAGAGGCGAAGTTAGTCCCGAAATTATTGAGCAAAACTTAGTTTCTATTCAAACGACAAGTCATAAAATAAAAAAAATTATAGATTCATTAAGATCTTTAGCTAGAGATAGTTATATTGATATTAGCCAAAGTTATCCAATTTCGCATGTTGTACAGTCACCAATAGATATGATGGAAAGTAAGTTAGAGCAAGCTGGAGTTAAAATAAGTATTGAAATTGAAGATCCACAACAGATTGTGTATTGTGGGTTAATTGAAGTTGGTCAAGTTTTAACGAATTTAATTATTAACTCTATCCATGCAACCGAAAATCTTGAAAATAAATGGATTAAAATTCACACTTATAATAAAGTAGATAAATTGATATTAGAATTTAAAGATAGTGGTTTAGGAATATCAAAAGAGATCCAACAAAAACTATTCACTCCTTTATTTACAACTAAAGGTCCTGAAAGGGGTAATGGAATAGGATTATCTCTTTCAAAAAAAATTATGAATAAAATGAATGGTGATATGTACTATAATGAGAACTGTGAGAATACTTGTTTTGTAATTGTCATTCCATCTGAACCAACAAAAGGTAATAATAATTTACCTGGTGATAAAATAGCATAGTCAAAAGTAAAAATTCTAAAATTTTTACTTTTATAAAACATAAATTTTAGTTAAAATTAAAAAGGATATCAAAGTATGAAATTGAATTTTTAATATATGTGTCATTCTAGGATTAATTAAGAAGGGAAGTTAAATCAGTGATAAAAAAATATAACTATGGTTTTTTAATTACCTTTTTGTTTTTGATTTTAAACCTGATTAATATTATTTCTTGCAACTTAAATAAAACTACAAAAGTTGAATCCTCACATGAACTGCCACAAGATATTACTTCATCAACGACAGCTCCAGCAGCAGTTGTTATTATAAATCCAAAATTTAATCCTATTACAACTTCTGAAACAAGTATCACTTTATCTGGTAAATGCAATTCGGATACTCTTGTTTCACTACAAGGTGATTCTCAACAATTAGCAAAATGTGAGAACTCTATGTTTAGTTTTGACATTGAAGAGATTACAGAAGGAACCTTTAATTTTCAAATTTTTCAAAAAGATTCTTTTGGTAATGTTTCAACGGGCACAAGTTTTGTTTGGGTGCAGTCATTAACTTTGCCCCCACCTGTCTTAACTAATCCTTCTATGAGTCCTTATTACAGTACAACAAAAATATTAAATGTGCGGGGAACTTGTCTTCCTGGTAAAAAAATTTCTATAACTGGAAGTGCAACACAAAGTACTGTTTGTAATTTAAACTCAGAGTTTTCTATGGGAATATCAACTTTAATTGATGCCACATTAAACTTAAACTTAGTTCAAAAAGATCTCGACACAGGTGTTGAATCAGCACCTCAAGCACTTCAATGGATATCAGATTCAATTGCTCCGCTTACACCTGTACTAACGACTCCAAGTTCTAATCCTTTGACTAGTAATGATACTGAATTAACAATAGAGGTTGTTTGTGAAAACGGAGCAAGCGTTGCAATTTCTGGATCCTATACAGAAACAAAAACTTGTGTCTCAAACTCTGCTACTTTTATTGATAATACCCAAACCACGGATAACACTTACAACTATACAATTATACAGACAGACCAAGCAGGGAATGCTTCAGGTAATTTAAGTGTTAGTTGGACTAAAACTTCTCCATAATTAATACAATGGTCCAGTTTCTGAATTCCAAATAATTAAAGAACATAATCATAAACTAAGGCGAAAGAAAAAAAATCTAATTATACACATTATGTAACATAATATAACTTATCAGAATTATCCTTTATTATATTCCATTGCCCGTAAACTTCTTTCTTTTAAGGATTTGCCTGAAAATTCATAAAATTTTCTGTTCCACTTAATAAGCTTTTAGCTTTTACATAATCAATATCTTTTTGTAATTCTTCTTCAGTTAGTTTAATAAAATCCCCATTTAGCAAATTGCTATTTAAAATAATACTTAACTTCTGTGAACGATAAATGAATCGTCCAAGTTGATTCAAACTACTAATCTTTTTCCTAATAAATTTTTAAATTTCTAATTAATTTCTATTTTATATCACAACATTTTTAATATAATTAAAACAAAAATTAACTTTGAAATTTCTTTTATATGTCTAAAAAATTTACGATAAGTCTTATATTATAAATCAATTTTACAAAATGACATTTTTTGCATGCTGTTTATTTTTAAATAATTATGATATTTGTATTACCACTTCACTATTTTGATTTCATCTTGGAGAGACACCATGTTTTTGAGAATTAATAAATTATTTCATTTCACTTTCGCAATAAAAATAATATTTACTTTAAATAATGTATTAGCTGTGAATAGTTTTCCGTTAGTAAATAAAACCCAGACTGTTGATTATGCTCCTGATGAATTAGATCCAGTAGTTATGAAATCATACCGTGATTATACAGATGCAAGTAATACTATTTACAATAAAGTTTTTGATTATTATGCAGAAATCTGTGCAGGTAGCATATGGCAAAAACGCTTTGAAGGAACTGGTGGAACCTACGGACATTCTTTTATGATGCTTCGAGGAGCTTGCATAAAAAAAGCAAAGGGTGGAAAACCTGTGTTTCCCCATCAGCTTGAATTTTGCGAAGGTGGAGTTGTTGGAGTTAGTACAGATTATGTATTTACAAATATTCAATGGTTAGGTTCTGAGGGGCGAGATTTCATGCTCTATGGAAATCATCCTGCGGATGTTCCATTTACTAGAAAAGCATGGAGTAAAATTCAAAAACAAGCTCAGTATCGTGGAATTCTTGATCATGTTGAATATACCTCACAAGCTGAAGATGGTTATAAAAGTGTTTCGCGTGAACTTGGAAAATCTGGTCAAAAATTTAGAGAAGCTTGGAAGCATGATGAAGCGATCGGTACCGATTTTGCTGTTGGAACTGCTCGAGGTGGATTGAGTTGTACTCGTGTGCCTTTAGTTGGAAATAACCCTGAAAATCGCTCTCAAGTTGTGAAAGATGTTATTTTATATCTTAATGATCTTAATCAAGTAGCTGGGCAAAAGGGTTATGATTATGATGGAGCAGTTAATAATTGTTCAACCACAGTTCATAATTCTTTAGCATCTATTGGATTTTGGAATAATATAACAAATACAGAAGGACATCCAAGTAATATTTTTGATATTTTAGGTCGAATGAATGATATCGTTAGCCCATTCAATGAAATGGCTCTTACATTTAAAGAAGGAAATAATCTAAATACTCATAATTTAATTGAATCTCTTAAAAGTAATACAAAGAGATTTCAATATTTCAAAAAAACAGGATGGCTGCCTCAACAATTTGGAACTCTTATCGAAATTATTCATCCCCTTCATTATAAAAATGAAGTTTTTAATACGAGTAATAGAACTCATTACGTCAGTCTTGCCCATGAAATTTGGGATAAGGCAAGTCAAATTGCACCACCAGGTTTTGATTTAATTTTTCCACAACCTCTGGGAGAAGGAAAAGAATTTCGTCAAAATACTGTTCCAGGTTCAATATCAATGGATTTACAAGCAAATGTTGAATATTGGAAAGAAAGATATAAAATGGTTTTAGAAGATCTTGAATATGAAAATCCAAGTGATGAGGTAGTTCAATTTTTAAAACAATATTTCGAACAAAAATATGAGCAAACTTATATTTTGAATTTACATCTTATTACAAAAAAAGTTGCTAAAGATAAGGTTAATAGTCTTGCATTACCCCCAATGAATAAGTGGTAATAATAAGTATTCTATCTGTAATTCCTTTTGAGTCTCACTTTTATGTGTTCATAATGTGATTAAGTCTGATATCAGACTTAATCAAGAGCATTTATAAAATCTTAAATTATTTTTTTGGAAAGGAAAAAGTCTGTTTAACAGGGTTATTAGAAGAATAAATCATTTCTATAATTTTATCTGAAGTTTCTTTTAATAAATTATCAACAACGTATAATCCATCTGTATTTTGATACTTAATATGATTCTTCTCAAAATCAACACCATAAAAAGATTGAAATGGTATTTCAACTTTATCACCTGAAATTAAAAATTTAGAGATAGTATATGTTTCTGGTTGATCACTGTTTTTTTGATCTTCATCTGAAACAAACCTAGAAACAGATGCTAAATTATAATTTTTATCGTTTACATTAACAATACAAGTTTCAAGGACAAGTGTATCGTCATTTCCAATAGTATCTACAATTTTATAAGTACCTTCTTTTAATCTCTCAATAGATCGTGTTACTTGTGTTGGCGTATTGTTTAGATTTTCAGAAGATAAAGTAATTGATTGCTCACCCTCTTTTAATAAATCTTGTCTTGTTCCAAAATCGCAAATAGATTTTGTAGTAGAAACACCTAAACATCCAGATATTAAAAATAATCCCGTTGAAAAAAATGTGATTGTAAAAAGCTGCTTTAACATTGTAGCCCCCTTATTGTTGAGTTTAAAATAATATTGAATTTATGCCTTTAAATTATATATTCTCAAATTTGTTTTTAAAATATTATAATAATTTTTTATTTTTTTAAATACTTAATGTAAAATAAATATTAAATGTACAATCTATAGCTAAGTTTGTGCTTTAGTTTAAAAGTCTTAACTATTTAAATAATTTTTTCAAAGTAAAATTTAATTTAATAAACTAATTAAAGATTGTGTTATTTTATTAAAATATGGTATAACCCTTTTTTTATTAAATAAAATCTCTTTTTTTAGAGGACTCTTTTGACAAATATTTCTTTTACAGATTTGCTAAAATCTGTTCAATTATTAAAAGGCATTGAAGACTATGGTTTGAAAGAGCCAACTGATATTCAAAAAAAATGCATCCCTGACATTCTTAATGGACTAGATATAGTTGGTCAATCTCAAACTGGAAGTGGTAAAACAGCTGCATTTGTTTTGCCTTTATTAGAAAAAATAAATTTAAATCTTCAAAATGTTCAAGGTTTAATTTTGTGTCCCACACGAGAATTGTCTATTCAAGTTGTAAACGATATTAAGAAATTTAGCCGGTCATTACTGGGGCTTCAAGTTTTGCCAATCATCGGAGGAGTTCCCGGTCGAGAACAGGCAGAGGCTCTTAATAAGGGAGTTCACATTGTGGTGGCTACACCTGGTCGATTAGTTGATCATATTATCCGAGGACAAATTCGATTAGAATCTATTAATTATGTTGTACTTGATGAAGCTGATAAAATGCTTGATTTAGGATTTGAAAAAGAAGTTGTATTTATTTTAAAATCTCTACCAAAAAAAAGACAAACAATTTTTTTCTCAGCTACAATTCCTGAATCTATTCAATCTATGAGTCAAAAGTTTCAACATAATCCAATTCACATTAGAAGCGAAAATTCATTAGAATTAAAACCCAAAATAGAAGAATTTATTTATGAATCAGAAAAAGTTAAAGATTCAAATGAAATTTTAAAAGTAAAAATTCACACTCTATTAAGAATTTTACAACAGCACCCCTCACCTTCAACAGTAATTTTTTGCAATCAAAAACTTACAGTTACTGAAATTGAAAAAGTATTAATAGAAAATGAAGTTAGTTGTTCAACTTTAACCGGAGAATTGGAACAAGTTGAGAGAGATAAAGTTATAGCATTATTTAGAAATGCTAGTCTTAGAATTCTTATTGCAACAGATGTTGCTGCAAGAGGGTTAGATATTGAACATATTGAACTTGTAGTCAATTTTGATTTACCATTGCAACCCGAAATTTATGTGCACAGAATAGGTCGAACTGGTCGCGCAGGACGAACGGGAGTAGCCGTCTCAATAATGAATCCAGGAGAAGAGTTAAAAGTTAATGCCATAGAAAAGTATACAGGGAACATATTTAATCGAGGAAAATTAGGGTTCAAAAATCAATATGGATTAAATTCTACTTTTCAATCTGCAAAAATGAAGACCTTACATATATCTGGTGGCAAAAAAGATAAATTAAGGCCTGGTGATATTTTGGGTGCATTAACTGCACAACCAAATTCTATTGAGTCAAAAGACATTGGAAAAATTGATATTCAAGATAGATATTCTTTTGTTGCTGTCGCGACAGAACTCTCTGATATTGCATTTGAAAAATTAAAATCAGGAAAAATAAAAGGTCATAAATTTCAAATTAAATTTGTAAAATAGATTTTACATGTAGTCTTTACAATAATGTCTTTAAATCTACAGTTTAAATTTCGTATAAAAAAAGTTATATTACATTCCTCAGAAAAAATTAATAATTAATAATTATTCAATAAAAAAATAATTGAGGAGAATCTATGAAAATCAAAATAACAAGTCTTTTACTTGTAACATTAACTTCATTTCATACTTTTGCTTCTGCTACAGAAGTCAACTGTGAATCTATTGAAGATGCTAAAACTGCACTTAATAAATCTTATAAATGTTCACCACGATATGTTGATTGTAACTCAGCAGTTGATCAACAAATAGCAAAATTATCTAATTTGTTTTGTAGACAAAAACAAAATGCTATCGAAGAAAATGAATTGCAAAAACTTTTAAAAGAAGAACTCGTAAAATCTGAACAACAAAATTGTAATAAAGTGGTGAATGATAAATGCAATTTTTACATGTTTCCAGACGTTGATACTAGATGTTTTATAAAGCATGAAGAAACAGAAGATAAGAAAGTAAGCTATATCGTTTATTATAATAAAAATTTAAAATTATTCACTTCAGTACTTCCAAATCATTCATGTCAAGTTGAACAAACATATGTTGCTGGTAAACTTAAACAAGTTAAAACTTACAGTAATAATTTAGTGTTTATAGCAAATGGTAAAATTATGTTTTTTGATCACGAAGGAGTTATAAAAGAATTTTTATCAAAAGATGCTATCAGTTATAGCCACAATGGAGCTTTTATTGAAAAATTAAATGTTAATCCTGCTAACAATTCTTTAGTAGTCTCTCGAAGATATTCTGTAAATACTCCAACTATTCAATCAATTGTTTTGCATGAAACTGATTTACAAAATTCAAAAAGACAAGAAACTGTTTTTGCAACTGAAGATCTTAACAAAGAAGTCACTGTTAATGTTGGTGATAAAAAAGTTACAATTTATGCCGATGTGATCCGATAAAAAATAAACAATAAAAAAATCACAGCTCGATATTTTGAACTGTGATTTTTTTGAAAAAACAAACTTTAATATTAAAGCAACTTTTCAATATGTTCTGCTAAGTCTTTTGGTTCCGTCGTTGAAGCATAACGATCGATAACTTGACCATTTTTATCTACCAAAAATTTCGTGAAATTCCATTTTATAGCTTCAGTACCTAATATACCTTTAGATTGTTTTTTTAAAAATTGATAGAGTGGATCAGCATTTTCTCCGTTCACATCAATTTTATTTAAAATTGGGAATGTGACTCCAAAGTTTACACTACAAAATTGATTTATTTCTTCTTGAGTTCCAGGCTCTTGGGCTCCAAATTGATTACACGGAAACCCCAATATAACTAATCCTCGATCTTTAAATTGATTGTATAACTTTTCAAGTCCCTCATATTGTGGAGTAAATCCACATTTACTTGCTGTATTTACAATTAATAATACTTTACCTTTAAATTGGGAAAGTGAAATTGTATCAACAGAATTTTTCTTTACACTAAATTGATAAACTGTTTCTGTTACTGATTGTGTCATTAAATACCCCTCTGAAAAATTGTTTATTAATGCAATTTCATTGAATATAAATTTAACTCTTAAATATTTTACCATCCAATCAAAGCGAAATACAAACTTTTGTTTGAACCATGCATCATAAAAGTAATTTGCTAGGTTACTCAAATCATGTCATCAATTTTAGACCTTTAAAAAATTTTATTTGAACTAATAATGAGACCTTTTCAAAAGGAGCCACAGAGTGCGTAAATTAATTTCACTTCAACCTTCACAAGTTCAATGCGAAAATAAAGCGATAAATGACTGGGTCAATGAAATGGCAGATCTTTGTCAGCCAACTCAAATATATTGGTGTAACGGAAGTGATGAAGAATATAATCAAATTTGCACCTATTTGGTTGAACAAGGTACATTAATAAAATTGAACCCTCTCAAAAGACCTAATAGTTATCTTGCCTGGTCTGATCCTTCTGATGTTGCTCGAGTCGAAGATCGAACATTTATTTGTTCAAAAAACAAAGATGATGCTGGCCCAACAAATAATTGGTTTGAACCTAACGAAATGAAATCAACAATGATAAATCTTTATCGTGGTTGCATGAAAGGTAGAACACTTTTTGTGATTCCTTTTTGTATGGGACCATTGGGCTCCCCTATCTCTCAATACGGAGTGGAAATTACTGACTCACCTTATGTCGCTTTAAGTATGAAACATATGACAAGAATGGGACGAGGGGCACTTAAACTTATTCATCAAAATAATTTTGTTAAATGTCTACACTCAGTAGGAGCTCCACTCATAAACGATACAGCACAAGATTCAACTTGGCCTTGCAATAAAGATGATAAATACATTGTTCACTTTCCTGAAGAAAAAATGATTTGGTCATTTGGTTCAGGTTACGGTGGAAATGCACTTCTTGGAAAAAAATGTTTTGCACTTCGAATTGCATCTTACATGGGAAAAACTGAAGGATGGTTAGCTGAGCATATGTTACTTTTGGGTGTTGAAACACCTGAAAAACAAAAATTATACTTTGGCGCTGCTTTTCCGAGTGCCTGTGGAAAAACTAACTTTTCAATGTTAATTCCACCCCAGCATATCAAAGATTCCGGTTGGAAAGTAACAACAGTTGGTGATGATATTGCGTGGATTAAACCAGACGGCAATGGTATTTTGCGAGCCATAAATCCTGAAGCTGGATACTTTGGAGTGGCTCCAGGAACATCTTATAAAACAAATCCGAACGCAATGGAGACTATTTCAAAAAATACAATTTTTACCAACGTAGCTCTCACAGAAGATGGTGATGTTTGGTGGGAAGGTATGACTGATATGCCACCGGCAAAACTAAAGGACTGGCAGGGTAATGATTGGACTCCTGAGAGTGGCAGAAAGGCTGCTCACCCTAATGCTAGATTCACTGTTAATGCAGATCAATGTCCATCAATAGATCCACAGTGGAATGATCCAGCTGGAGTACCAGTATCTGCATTTGTATTTGGAGGTAGAAGAGCTGATACGACTCCCCTCGTTTATGAAGCAAAAAATTGGGAACGCGGAGTATTTATTGGTGCAACGACAGCAAGTGAAACTACGGCGGCGGCTACAGGTGCAGTTGGTGTTGTGAGACGTGATCCTATGGCAATGCTCCCCTTTTGTGGTTACAATATGGGTGATTATTTTCAACATTGGCTAAGCTTGGGCGCAAATTTAAAAAATCAACCATGTATTTTTGGTGTTAATTGGTTTAGAAAAAATGCCCAGGGTAAATTTATGTGGCCTGGGTATGGTGACAATATGCGAGTTTTACAGTGGATGACGAAACGAATCTTAGCAGGTAAATCATCTCCACAAAATACTTTAGGCTTTGAAACTCCACTCGGTACAATGCCAAGATATAATGAATTTGATTGGGCTGGATTAGACTATTCGGCTGATGATTTTCAAAATGTCCTGCAAATTGATAATCAAAAATGGGTTGAAGAATTAATTTCGCAGACCGAATTTTTTGAAACTCTTGGGAATAAATTACCAATAGTTTTTTTAAATATTCAAAAACAACTCATGAAAGATTTAAGAATAGAAACTCCCCGTTTAAATTTTCAACTTCAGGATCATTCCATTTAGTTTAATTGAATAGAATTGAATTGAGTTGTGATGATTTGAACAATGATGAATTGCAATTGATGTGAAAAAATAAATTTAATATAGAATAAAGAAAATATAATATGAATACTAATATTGAAATTGTAACAAATAAAGCCCCTGAACCCGTTGGAGCCTATCCCCATGCTCGACGAGTAGGAGATTTACTCTTTTTATCAGGGGTAGGACCACGTAAACCAAATACTAAAAAAATTCCTGGTGTTGAATTAGATGCTGAAGGAAATATTTTAAGTTATGATATTATCACTCAAACAGAATCTGTGGTAGAGAATGTAAAAATTATTTTAGAAGCTTCTCAGCTCACCTTACATGATGTTGTAGATGTTCAAGTATTTTTAACAAATATGAAAGCAGATTTTAAAAATTACAATGAAGTCTATGCAAAACACTTTACAACTGTTGGTGCCACTCGAACAACGATTGAAGTGGGCTCATTACCTACACCCATTGCTGTCGAATTTAAAGTTATAGCTGCTTATAAAAAATAAACCGGACACAATCGCGCAGTAACAACAATATCCCAAATAATTGAATAAAATTTAGACGATAATCTCCAAAGAATTTTTCAATTTTCTGTATCAGAATAGGTCTGGCAAACTTATATTTTTTAATAATCTATGTTAACCTTAAGTAGTACAATTTAAGGTGGTTACGTGATGTTGAATCTTATATTAAATTTTATAATTAATAATTTTGTAGTGATCATCTTTCTTGGACTTTTAACTTTTGTAATATTCAGTGCCAACAAAAGAAAGAAACAAACTAAAGAAGCAAAAAAATTAATTGCAAAAGCCATTAAAAGTGGTCTTAATGAACCCCTAACTCTGCATCCCATTATTGATCCAACACTTTGTGGTGGGTGTGGAGCTTGTACCAGAGTTTGCCCCGAGGGCGATATTTTAAAACTCGTAAATAATCGAGCTGAACTTGTGAGTCCATCAAAATGCGTTGGTCATGGTGAATGTGAAAAAGCCTGTCCAATGGATGCAATAAAACTTGTATTTGGAACCAAGACCCGTGGAATGGATATTCCTAGAGTAAATTCTAATTATGAAACAAACGTACCTGGACTTTATATTGCTGGCGAATTGGGTGGAATGGGGCTTATACGGAATGCAATCAAGCAAGGAGTATTAGCTGCAACTGATGCTCTTAAAAAAATTCAAACAACTTCAGCAGGTTCAGGAAAAACAGATTATGATTTATTGATTGTAGGAGCTGGGCCCGCAGGACTTGCAGCAAGTATCACTGCAATTGCAGAGAAAAAATCGTATCTCTGTATTGATCAAAATACACTTGGTGGCACTGTATATCATTTTCCAAGACAAAAGATTGTAATGAGTCATCCTTTTGATCTACCAATAGTTGGAAAGATGAAGTTCTCAAATAATAAAGTTTCTAAAGAAGAACTGTTAAATTATTGGAATGAAATTAAAATTAAAACTGGATTTAAAGTTTTAGAGAAAACAAAATTTGAAAGTATCAATAAAAAAGATAATCATTTTATCGTTAATACTAATGCTGGAGTTTTTACTGCTAAAAAAGTAATTTTAGCAATGGGAGTTCGTGGTACCCCAAGAAAATTAAATGTCCCTGGCGAGGAAAGTTCTAAAGTTACTTATAATTTATTAGACCCTGAACAATATAAACAAAAAAACATTGTTGTTGTCGGGGGAGGTAATGCTGGAGTTGAGGCCGCACAAATGCTTTGCCAAACTAATATTGGTTCAAAAGTTCATTTACTTATCCGTGGATTAGCTTTTGATCGTTGTAACCAAGATAATATTAATCGCATTACTGAACTTGAAAAAAAGGGACAATGTCAAATATGGTTTCAAGCTTCAGTTCAAGAAATTTTACCTTCGCAAATTAAAATTAAAAAAAATGATGAAATTAAAATAATTGAAAATGATTTTGTATTTGTATTTGCAGGAGCAGAATTACCACATCAATTTTTGATGAGTCTAGGAATTCAGATTGATAAAAAATTTGAAACAGGAATTGTTGCATGAGTATTATGAAATTATTAATTTTTTACTTAATTCCTTTATTCAATATTATTTTAATTGTGGGTTGTGATATCCAGCAACCTAAAGTTGAAGTTTCATTTGCTTCTGTATCTTTTAAACATTCTGGGGTAGAAACAACTTGCCTTTCATGTCATGCAACGGATGCTCCTGCCGCTGTTAATTCATTTACTCATTATAATAATAACGATTGTAAAATGTGTCACTATGCAGGTCAAAAATGGACCGATCATAATTTTCATTCTCAAAATAGTACTCCAACGACATGCACTACTTGCCATGAAAAAGATAGAAAGTCTCCTGTGTCAGGTGTTACCCATGGAAGCGGAGGTGATTGTGTCAGCTGTCACACCATTGGTGCTAATTGGGCCGTGGGAGCAAGTCCACATAATCCAACTCCGACATCATGTTTAAATTGTCACACCAGTGATCGTCCAGCTTCGGTTAATGGATACGAACATTATAACGGTAATGATTGTGTAGGTTGCCATATTCCTGGGGGAGTTTGGGCAAATTACAAAACTTACAGTCATACCCCCACAACAGCAAACTGTAACCAATGTCATGAAAATCATCGACCGGCACTCTCTGATCATCCCAGTCAAAATGATTCAAAAGTAACAGATAAGCGCCATTACGTCTCTAAAGATTGTAGCACCTGTCATAAAACACCTACGACCACGCGAGTCTTTAGCTTTTTGCATACAAATTACTTAAGTTCTAAAATTAATTTTTGTTTACCTTGTCATTACTCTAAGGGCTGGGAAAAGCATGGCTCTACACATCCAACGTATTTTACTGGTGATGGAACATGTTACAATTGCCACAATTTGGGAAAATCTTGGGACCATAAATAATAACATAAATGAGGATAACTGAATAATGAGAATGAAAACGTTTACTATAATTTGGATTTTTATTTTTTTAATATTGGGATTTGAATATTTAAGTTTAAATTATAAACCAAGTTTAAGTTTGTTACTTTTTTTACAACAAAAAAATATTATTCATCACGAGTTTAGAATTACACCTGAGCCAGGCCGTCCCCTGAGCTTATGGTTAGGTTGGTTGGGTTTAAGTTTAATGGTTTTAATGAATGTCTATTCGATGCGAAAAAGATTTACTAGTCTACATAAATGGGGTCGCCTATCCCATTGGCTTAATTTTCATGTTTTTTGTGGATTACTAGGACCTACATTAATTTTGTTTCACTGTAACTTAAAAGTTAGAGGAATAGTGGCAATTAGTTTTTGGTCAATGGTCATTTCATTTTCGAGTGGAATTATAGGTCGTTATTTTTATGTACAACTTTTAAAAGCTAAAGTTGAACTAGAAAATGAATTTGAAAAAAAAATCACTACACTTAAAAACTATTTAACAAAAAAAAACATTATCACTTCAGAAGATGAAATTAATCAACAAATAACTAATGCTTTAGTATTTGTTGGTGGTCCAACTAAACAAGTGCAAAACTCAGAAATAGACATTAATCCCTTTATAGCTTTAATTAAATCAACAATAGGTGACATTAAGTTATTTTACTCTAAACCTGCGGTACCAAACACTTGGCCTCCAAGCACAACTCTTTTGATTACTGATATTGCAATTCATAAAAGAAGAGCTTTGTTTCTTGAACCCTTTCAAAGCTTAATGGGTTATTGGCATACTCTTCATTTTCCTTTTGCGATCTTCATGTATGTTGCAGCTTTTATTCACGTAGTTGCTGCTTTAGTATTTGGAATTTAGTTAACCCAGCAAGTAGTAAAAGAATTTGTAATACAACAAAGATCAAAACTGCTAAAGCCCCCCCTGAGGAGAACCCATATGAATGAAGTCCGGCTGCTAAAATAAAATTAACACCATACCACGCCATTACAACTAATAAATAAGCTACTGGAGACCATGCCAACAAGGTAAATGGAGTAATCCATCCAGCGTATTTCCCATGAAGAATCATTAAAAATCCAAGATCAGCAATTAGAGCCCAAGTCTCTTTTGGATCCCACCCCCAAAATCGACCCCACGAATAATCAGCCCAGATTCCTCCTAAAATTATTCCAACTGAAAGTAAAAAACATCCCAACTGAATCATCCGATAAGCATAATGAGAATATTCTTTAAAAAAAATAGTATTGTTTTCTTTATTAAAAAACCAAAGTCGAACAAGAGCAATATTTCCTAAAACCATCGCAATTGTAAATGCTGCATAAGAAATTGTAATCGTCGTTACATGTGTAGATAACCAAAAGTTACTTCGCAGAACTGCAACTATAGGATCAAGATCGGGACTCAAAACTAAGGGGACTTGTTCTGTTAATGTTAATAATAGACCAGAGGCTATTAATGTAATACCTGGAATTGTATAATTCATATATAGTGAATATAATATTAATCCAAAAATAGTTATACCAAAAGACACCCACACCATGGTGCCATACATATTAGTAATTGGTGCAAATTGGGTAATATATACACGAAGACTCAGACCAATAAATATAAATAATGTGGGAATAAGTAAAAAATAAATTGTTAATTTTTTTGAAATTTTAATTCGATATAGAGGTGTAAAAAAAGCAATCCCTAGCAATAAAGATAACATGGATGCCCAAAGAAAAGGGCGAAAGTGATTATAAAAAATTTCATACTTTATTTTTTTTAGATAATGTTGAAATAATTCAGGAGCCTTTTGTAAACTTGAGGTTTGTAATAATTTAGTAGCCAAGGATTGTTGAAGTGATACATCTTGATTTAAAGATTGAAAATATGATTTTAAGTCAGATTGAAGAGATGTTTCATTTTCATGAGTAGGGTTTTCTTGTCCATGATTTTTGTTTAAAAAATTATAATCAGCAGCCATCATTATATTTTGGCCACTTATTAAGTCCCGCAATAAAAATTGTTGCTGATGAGTTTCTAAAATGTTTTTTTCATGTTCATTTAAAGAACGTGAATTATTCTGCTGTTTATCATACAAAGGTTCTGCTCTTTGATTTAAATTTGAACTCTCAAGTTCTTTTAAAGAATAAAATTTTTTATTCTTTAAAAAACCAAGCTCAGTTCTTAAATCTTTATCACGAACTTCTAGAATTTCTACAAATTCAGAATGTTGGGATACTATTAAAGCTAAATAAAGTTGAACAGGATCTAAACCAAATTTTGTATAAGAACCAGAAATAAATAAAAGTGATTCCCGCGCCAAAGTATCTAAAGGTTTGATTCTACCATTATTATGCAGTGGCAATTCATTTATTGGAGAAACCGATATTTTTTTTGCACTTTCAATTATTAGTTCTTTTGCTTTGTCTGGAGATACCAAATTTTCTTGAGCGAATAAATATATATCAAAAAATAAAATAAAAACAATAAAGAGACATTGATTTTTTAAAGATAATTTCATTTTTTTAAAGCACTCCTTGAACTTTGATAAAATCTTGATCTCATCAAAGTAAATATTAATACTCCCAAACTTAAGATTAAACTTCCAATATATTTAATGATTCGTCCAGGATCTTTGTTTACCGAAAAAATTGAAACTGGAGGCTGATTAGGATTTAAAACGTAACTTGCTTGATAAATGGTATAACCTTCTTTTTTAAGGGGTTCATTCATTGAGATCTTAATTGGAGATGTATATCCATCTACTTCCACAGTGCTTTCATAAGAAATGGGGGTTGAGGTTCCTGGATAATCCAACTTTGAAAACTTAATGAGGCGAATCTGAAAAGGTAATTGAAATGTTTCTCTACCAAAAAATATTTTAAAACTTTTATCATTATTATATATATTTTTTTCTTCGCCTTCTGATAGCCAAAAAAGTTCCTCATTATTAACTTTGATTTGTAAGGCACTTGGTGGCAACTCAGATCTTTTTTCAGGATTCACTAAACTCACATCTTCATGTAAAATTGCATTTCTAATTACACTACCAATATATAATTCAATACCCATCCAAGGAGTAACTAACTTTTCACCTTCAATAACTTTTTGAGTCAGAATCACTTTATTATCTTTGAGAAGTGTAACTACAATAGTTATGGGTGTTGCCTCTTGATCGACTTGCAGATCTATGATTCGAGAACCTGGTTTTAATAAATCAGGAGATTCAGAATTAGTATTAGTATTAGAATCTAAATTTGAAACATACTTTAAACGATAACCAAAAATTCCGTCCTTATTAAGTGAAAAATTATCAAACTTTGCATAAAGGACTTCTCGTAAAATTTTTCTATTAGATTCAATTTGTAATTCAAGTGCTGGATTAGAATTTTCAGTTTCTGGAGTTTGATTTTCTACTAATTTATTTTGACTTACAATTGCAGATTTATATTTTTTTAAAATTTTAATTTTTAAATTTTTAAAATTTATCAAATCACCTTGTATTTGTTTTATTGGCCAACTTTGCAACTGTTTACTCCCGTCAAGATTGGTAAGTACTAATTTCTCAGGTTCTTTATTTATATTTGTCAAAATTTTTTGAGACTCAATTGGATTTTTTAAGAATGCACTATTTTTTTTATTATTTAGCCGAATTAATGCAGGGCCCATTTGAATTTCAGATTTAGAATCTGAATTTAGCCACTCAGAAATATTAAAAAATGGACTTTTCAAAATAAAACTCAAAGCAAGATGGTTTGATTTTTCAGAATCAGAAATATAACCTTGGTCAATTTTACTAAAAGGGAGATATTTATTGAGATGAATCACTGAGTTTAAATCATTATTTAAAAAATCTAAAGAGGGACCTTCCTTTGGAAATATCATTTTTTTGAAGGCAATTGTTTGAGGCGAGATTTGACCTTCGATTTGATATCCAACCATAAGATTAGAGAGCACCACTTGAGACTCCCCGACTCCTTCTGTTATTGAAAGTTGTCCATCAAGTCCAAAATGATTAGTAACAAAACCACCAATTAATAAAGTGAGAATCCCAATATGGGTAATCACAAATCCAGTATGACGTTTTTGAAAAGGTATTCTAGAAATTGTCGCACACAAAATATTTATCCATAAACAAAACATTAAAATTTCAAACAAAGTCGTTTTATAAATTAATAAATTGGAATATTCAGAGTTATATTGACTTTCAAAAACAGTTCCTGTGGCCACTACTATTGCAAGAATGAGCATTAAAGGAATGGCCAATTTTACACTAGAAACAAATTTAAAAAATTTATTTGCGTTTAACTTTTGAATTAAGAAACTCACAAAACTCCTACAAAAAAAGACTTGTTTTAAATAAAAATTAATCTCATTATTATAAAAAGACAAACTATATGATTGAAATTATTTCCAAACAAAAAAAGCTTAACATCCGAATTAAAACAAATTCGACTTTTTATCATATGTATTTATTGGGGATCGTATTTTCCACAATACTATACTCCATCAATGGATTTTCAGTTAAAACTACAGGTCGATTAACATTAGGTGGTGTCGCAATTACCGAAAGATTTAAAACGGATGAATTTGGTTCAAAAAGTAATGACCACTTACTTTCTTCATCACGTTTTTTTTATAAAGTATCAGATTTGGGTTCAGATAAGTGGGAACTGACCACTGATCTCAGAGACAAACACGATTTTTTTGGTAAACTCACAAAAGAACAATTAGCACTTGAAAGTAAAAATGATTTTCAAGTGAGACAAATGACTGCCCATTGGTTAAATCCAGAAGGGGCATTCTCTTCGCAAATTGGTCGGTTTCAATTGCCTGAAGCTGGATCAGTTTTTGTAGATGGAGTTGATTTAGAATTTCGGTTTACTCCTTATTTAAAATCAGGTGGTTTTTCTGGTTTTAATCCTAAATCAATAGAGGATTCTGATTTAAATTTTGATAAAAATGCAACACAAAATGGAGTTTTTTTAACGTATCAAAGTCATGATGAAGGTTGGGATAAGAATCTTTATTTCTCTCATGGTTTAGTTGAACAAACATATAAAAAACAAAAGGAACGTTCATTTTTTTTTCATAATTTGATTTATCAATGGGAGGCCAATTCTCGTTGGATTAGTTACTTAAATTACGATTTGGTTCCTGAAAAAAAAGTACAGACAGCAAATATGATTTACCAACAAAATTGGACCAAAGCTTATAATTATGAACTAGGTTATTTACATATTGATTTACTAGAATACAGACGAAGACAGGGTTTATTAGAAAAACTTGATCCAAGTCCCTACCGCGAATCCCATTTTCAGTTACAACGGAAAAATGAAAATAAGTCCAGTGTAGCAATTGAATTTCACTCAGGTCTTAGGGATGCTGATCATTTAAAAAGATATGATGCCATTTTGGGATTTGTACAAAATGAATTGCTTTCTAAAAATTTAGATCTATATTTTAAATTAGGTTCTCGTAATAATTTTACAAGTAAAGATAAGTTTATAAATTTTGGAATTGGTTATTATTCTAAATTTTGGGAATCATCAATTGATACCGAATATCAAATTTCAGCAAATAATGATGGTACCACGACCCATCCAACTACAATCGAATTAGCATTAACTAATTATTATTCAAAAGAATTATTTTTGACAGCATCTTTTGAAAGAGCTGCCGATGAAAATGTCACGATTACAAGTACATTTATAAAATTTGGTTATCGTTTTGGAAATCAAGAAATTCCACCGGTCCGTGATGGAGCTCCACCTCGAGGCCCCATATGACTTATATAGTTTTAAAACTTAAAAATAAATTTCTTGCTATAGTTTATTTTGCATTATTTTTATCAAGTTTATTTTTCGCAAAAACAACATGGGGTGAAACTGAGGGTTTACTTAATAAATTATTGGCCCCCGGCCCACTCATATCAGGTCATAGGGAACTAGAGTCCAAAGATTGTCTTAAATGTCATGACGCTGGAAAAGGAATTTCTGAATCAAAATGTTTGAGTTGTCATAAAGAGATTAAACCTTTTTTAGATGCTGATAAAGGCTTTCATGGGTTAGCTTCTAAGTCACAAACATGCATTCAATGTCATTTTGATCATAAGGGAAGAAGCTTTGATAGTACCTTAGTTAATAAAAAAAGTTTTGATCATGCAAAACTCACTGGGTATTCCCTTGATGGCAAACATAATGAACTTAAGTGCGAAGAATGCCATACAAACAAAAGAACAAAAAAAGAAATTCGAAAAACAGATATTAGATTTTTGGGGACTCAAGCAACAAGCTGTAAAAGTTGTCATAAAAAGGATGATATTCATAATTACACGGGAGATTTCTCTAAAAAAGACTGCAATACTTGTCATAATAATTTATCTTGGAAAGATAATATTAAATTCAACCATAATAAAGATACAAAGTTTAAACTTGAAGAAAAACACTCTACACTTAAATGCAACGATTGTCATTTAACAAATAAATCAAAAAAATTATTTCAATACCAATGGGGTTCTCATCTTGAACAAAAACAATGTTTAACTTGTCACCAAGATTTTCACAAAAATAAATTAAGCACAAAATTGAATAATGGAAATTGTCTAAACTGTCATGACCAGTCCAAATGGCCAATCGATAATTTTAATCACGGAGTAAGTGGATTTAAATTGCAAGGTAAACATAATGAACTAACTTGTGCTGAATGTCACCTCAATGCAAATAAGCCCACTAAAAATAAATCTCAAATTAAAGTTAAAGATCTAACATTTACAGGATTAAAATCTCAATGTTTAAGTTGTCATAAAAATTCTCATCAAAATATAAAAATGAATGAGTGTTCAAAATGTCATCAAGAAAATTCATGGCATAAAACATTAAACTTTGATCATAATACACAAACACATTTTGCACTTGATGGAAAGCATAGTGATCTTAAGTGCAATGACTGTCATTTGCCACAACCACAAAATTCTCAAACTATAAAACGTGGTTTGATTACTCTCAGTAGCCCTACTTATCATTGGGAAAAATTAAACTTAAAAACTTGTGAGTCATGTCATAGCTCACCTCATAAAGCTGAATTTAGTAAAGAACTTTTAGCTAATAAATGTACAACTTGCCATACAACACAAGATTGGTACACACAGAAATCTCAATCAGGATTTGATCACGCCAAAACAAGGTTTACTTTAACAGGTGCGCATACCAAAACTCGATGTAATGATTGTCACGGTGAAAATAAAAAGAAAATATTTAAATTTAATTCAATAGAGCAAAAATTTTGTATTGATTGCCATTCAAATATTCATGAAAATCAATTTTCAAAAAACTACAGCACACAAAACTGCTCAGCATGCCATAGTACTGATAAATTTAATCATATACAAAATTTTAATCATGATCTTACAAACTTTAAACTTACTGGAAAACATAAAGATACTAAGTGTTCAGAATGTCATACTCCAACAGTAAAAAACTATGAATTAAAATGGCCGAATCTTTCAAAATTAAATAAACAATCTCCTTCAATTTCAAAATTTAAATTTGATAGCTTGAAATCGAATTCATGTCGTGAATGTCATGACGATTACCATAAAGGACAACTCTCGCAGAGCTGCTCACAATGCCATACTGAAAATGGTTGGAAACCAACCACATTTAATCACAATGAACAAAGTCGATTTCATCTTTTAGGAAAGCATACAGAATTAAAATGTGAGAAATGTCATGAATCAACTAAAGATTTAAAACCTCTGATTCACTTTAAACCTTTATCAAATCAATGTTCAGATTGTCATAAAGATGGACATAAAGGTAATTTTGGCAAATCATGCCAAGAATGTCATAATGAAAAAGGATGGAAATCTACAAAAGATTTTCACAAAAATTTTACTTTAAGCGGTTTGCATTTTACATTAGAATGTTCTGAGTGTCATAAAGATGGAAAAAAACTTTCGGGCTTGAGTCAACAATGCATTGCTTGTCATCAAAAAGATGATGTTCACAATGGTTCATCACCCAATTGCAATAACTGTCATACTCAACATTTTTGGGAAATTACTTCATTCAGGCATTCCCTCACAAAATTTCCACTGCGTGGAGCCCATCGAGCTATTGAGTGCAGTGAATGTCATATTGGTGGAGTTTATAAAGGATTATCTAATAGCTGTGTTAGTTGCCATATAAACGATTTTAATGCAAATCCAGCACCCCATACTAGTGGAAATACCAATTGTATTACCTGTCATAAAAATACATTTACATTTAGTGGAAGTCATTAATGTTACTTTTCATGATTAAGTCTGATCGCTTAGAGATTATATGCGAGACAAAATCATGCGCCGTAATTTTTCTCTTTTTTTACCATTTTCTTTTAAATCACTTTTGATCTAGTTGAGACGAAGAGGTTTCAAATTTATTAATTAAATTTGCCTCATCCCAATTGAATGAACCACTAATTTTAATGAGTTTATTTTTTTTAATTTGATAAACAAAAGTTTCTGGTAATTTGTTAACTTTAAAATTCATTGCAAGATTTCTATTATCATCCCAAAGAATTTCTATATTTTTGTTTTTATATTTTGGAAAAGATTTTAAAAATACTTCAATATCTTTTAGAGATGAGTCTTGAGATATTGCAAATAAAAAAAAACGATTTGAATTTTTTTGAACAAATCGCAAAAGTGATGGAGTTTCCTCTATACAAGGTGGACACCATGTTGCCCAAAAATTATATATAATATAATCATACGTAACTAAGGTTTCTTTATTTACTAAAAAACCATTTATATTTTTTGTATTTAATATTAACTCTAGTGGAATCATGTTTTTTTGGATGTCAATTTTTTGAGTATTAATAAAATAATTTTTCTTAAATAAAATTAAGTATAAGAAAACTAAAAATACACTCAACAATATTATTGATGACATTAACATTCGAGATCGAATACCATTTTTAATAATTTGTAAAATTCTCTGATAAAGACTACTATTTTTTATTTCATTCATAAACAAAGACCTAAGATAAGAATCTTTTCTTAATTTGACTTATTAATTCAGGAGTACTTCTTACTTTTAAAGTTACTCCTTTTTCATCATAGGACTCTTGTAGTACTCTCATTTTTAAGCGAATTTCACCAATAGCTCCCTGCACGTGATACGGAATTTTAAGATCTTCATCAATCATATCACTTTCAAAATAACTCATTATTTTATTTCGCAAAAATAAAAGATCTTCTTTTTCACGAGTTGAAATTAAAATAGCTTCTGGAAATTCTACTTGAAGTAAACTTTTTTCTTCTTCAGATAATTTATCTTTTTTATTTAGTATTAATAACTGTGGGACCTCATTCGCACCAACTTCCGTTAAAACGTCTTGTGTGACTTTTAATTGCGATCGAAAAGAGGAATCTGAAGCGTCAACCACAAATAAAAGTAAAGAGGCATTTAATGCTTCATCAAGGGTCGATTTAAAAGAAGCGACTAAATCATGGGGAAGTTTTTTAATAAATCCAACGGTATCTGATAATAAAACTTTGGGACGTGTTTCAGGGTAAATAGGTCGAATAGTAGTATCAAGGGTTGCAAATAATTTATCAGCAACAAGGACTTCACTGCCTGTCATTGCTCGCATCAATGAAGATTTTCCTGCATTTGTATAACCAACTAGTGCCACACATAGTTCTTGTTGGCGTCTAGCCCGTCGGACTTCGTGTTCATTGCCAATGGATGCTAGTTCCATTTTAAGTTCTTTTATTCTATCTCTGATTTTTCTTTTATCAAGTTCAAGACTGCTTTCTCCAGCGCCCTTACCGCCAACTCCGCCCCCTTGACGATCTTCACTACCACCTGTTTCACGTAATCTCGGAGCAACATATGTTAAGCGTGCAATTTCAACTTGGAGACGAGCAGCTCTCGTGCGAGCATGTCGACTAAAAATTTCGATGATCACACCTGTACGATCTAAAACTGTAACTCCAGTTGCACTTTCTAGATTTCTTATTTGTGATGGAGAAAGATCAGTATCAACAATGACTATTTGAGCAGAACCAATTTTTTCTTTGGATAAAACTGGCTCGACTTCGTTTTCACTGACGCTTTCAATTTCTTCATCATCTTCATCATCTTCTTTTTTAGTAAGCTCATTTTTCCACTTCTGAGCAGCTTTACTGAGTTTATGTTCAACCATAGAAGAAACTTCGCCAGTGCCTCCTGTCCATAAAGCTAATTCTTTTAATTTTCCAGCACCTAGAATTAATGCTGCACGATCAGAATTTCGCTTTTGTGTGACTTGACCAACTACTCTATAACCAAGAGTCGTGACTAATCTTGTTAATTCCTGCAGTGAACTTTCTAGATCACTACTTGATATTGATGGCAATTGAATCCCAACTAAAACAGCGTTGTTAATTGTTTCATTATTGGAATTGGAAGTGGAATTTTGTAATTTATTTGAATTTTGATTACTCGACATATAATTTGGATATTCACATTAAAATAAATAAAAGTATAGTTTAATCGTTGAGAAATGGATCTTTTGGGTAATCCTTCTTAACATGACAGGTAACCATTCTTAAATCATCAACAGCTTGTGCCCAAATTAAATGCCCTTTTCCATCGTGTTGAAAAACAAAAGTGCCATTTAATGAATTATGACCATATATCATTATTTCTTCAATTTCACCATAACTACTATGAACTGTTTGTTGGATTTCAACTAAATCACTTGGCAAAAAACTCATTTTTATATCCATCAATCCCAACCAGGGTCCCTTTGAAAAAAAATGGATAAATAAACTTTCAGATTTCTTTTCTCCATTTAAAAAAAATCTAGATTCATTTGTTTTGGAAGTTTTAACTTTGCAGACTAACTCTTGAACTGGTTTTAGTTTTTTTAATAGGCCATAAATTTTTTCAATTCCATCTGATCCTAATGTAGAAGTAGCACTAGTTGCAATTCTAAAGGGATTCAATATCAAAACAAGAATTAAAATATTTAAAGTCACTCGCTTATTCAATTTAAAATAAATCATAATTTACCTCTACATAGTTCTCTAATATCTGAACTTTAACAAGTCAAAAACTTCTTAAATCAATTGTTTTTATAACTAATATAAAAGTCTAAAGTAAAATAAACTCAGAGTAGACTGATTACCTTCACTTTGTAATTCAAAATCTTAAATTTTTTAATTATTGATTCTTTTTTACGAAACTAACTTTGTATCAACAAAAAATCACTGATTGTAAATGAGAAGAAACTACAATCTATATTATTTAATGATGTAAGCAATATGATCATTAGGTCTTATAATTGCAAATTTATATGAAGTTATCTTCTTTTGATTTAAAGATTTAAACTTATGATTATTGATTTTTCAATAAAATCAACAAACAAAACAATATTTCTCACATCTTAAAATTTCCAAAATTGGTCTTTCATTTGCAGTAATCAATAAATATGGAAAATATAATAATAAAAAATCAAAAGAATAAAAAAACAAAACAAATTTATTCCTACGGAGCTGGCGGTATAGAGTATCCAAGTTCAATAACAAATAACTTTCACGGCAGTGCTAAATAAATTAAATTCTCAAATTATTAGAAAATTCACAACGATCAAAGCCATTAACCTTAAATTCAAGACTAGTCTCGTTAGGATTATCAAAATCTAATTTATTTTTTTTAACTCCAAACCTAGAAAATGTATAGATTGTATTGTCTATTTCAATGATTCGTTGAATATCAAATGATTTATGTTCAGATCCCCACCAAAATAAAGTTTGATAAAAATCTTTTCCACAATATTTTGATACCCATTCTTGATGAGATATTCGCTTTATTTCTTGGGCACCATGAGAATTATCAAATTGCAATATAATTGCACCAGAAAATTTTAACTTATTGCTAAAGTTTGAGTGTTCAAAATCTAACTCAACCAATGGAAACATAATTCGCCCTGTATCTTTTGATACTGTTAAAGCTTTAAAGTTAGCTGTAGCTTCAGAGGTCGAACCCCTTTGCCCCCAAACCTTTGTGTAAACTTCAAATGGATTTGATATGCTTTTAAAATCAAAAATTGATATTTTGATGCCATCTAGAATTTCAAAATTTTCATTATTTAGTTTTGTATTGTAACCAAGTCCAACAATATTATCATTATTTATTTTTTTTAATTGTGTTGAAAATCCAGGTGAATCAAGTGAGGCTTTTAAAATTATATTATATGGATCAGATAGATCAAAAATAAATAGAGGGTCTATATTTTTATAAGTAACAACATATAATATATTTTCATAAAAATAACTCGATTTTATATCTTCTTCTAATCCAAAAATTTGTGATTGCGATTTAATTTCATAATTATTATAATCATTTTTTCCATAGGCAAGAATCATATTATAATTTAGTTTATGAGTAACCAGGAAAAGATTTTCTCCTCGAACGTGGATTGCACTTTTATCTTTTAATGTACCTTTAAATTTAAGAATTTGATCAAGAATAGGTGCCTCACTATTTAATCTTATTCTACGAACATAAGTCTCATCTTGTGACTGAAAATTAAAGTCATAATTATAATTTTTAGCAACTAATAATAACTCCTTATTGGTCATATAAATAAAATCTGTTCCCCCCATTAAACCCAATTGATTAAATTTTAAGTTATTCAAATTCATTTGGTAGATGTACGATATTTGTGAGCTTCCATCTTGCAAATTAGGTATAAATATCTTTTTACATTCTGCTTCGGAATAGTTCGAATTATAAAAAGCATTTGTAATCACAATCAATTGATTATCAATAATTCGATAATTAACAATCTGTCCTTTAAAAGATTTTTTATCTATTAAATTTATTTTATTTATTAGTCCATAAGTATAAATATAGGTTTGAAATTCATCTGATATTAATAAAAATAAATTTTCTTTTGTTACAACTAACTCTCCAAAGTTTAACATTTTCTCTTCAAAATTAATACTTATACTCGATTGAAAATTATTTTTATTAATAATTTCAATAGTACCAGTTCTTAAAAAGAAAAAATAGTCTTCATTCTGCTGGAGAATATCACCTTCTTTGACATCCTCAACTTGATTTACGAAGTGTTGGGTAAATTGTTTATTTTCATTTGAAGAGGCAAGATTAACAAGATGTGGATGTTTTAAAAAATAAGCTTCAATTTCTTGACATGAATTAAAATTTTTTATTTGACCAAACCATTCCGGAGCCGGATTAATGGGGTCAATCATATCAATATCCTTACGTTGAAGAACATTTTGGTCACATCCAACTATAAAATTAAAAAAAATGAACAGAATTAAATACAAATATTGAATCATAAGAACTCCTCCATGTTTAAAGGTTAATAGAATATACATTTATATCTCAATTAATATTTCAATATATGCAAATATATCGTATACTATTAGTATACATATTTTAATCCTATCTATATGTTTTTATTATTTAAATAACTATATAAATTTCTATAATTAATATATTAAATTATATTTTGTATACAATATTGAATATTATTGAGATACTAAAACTACTCTATCATTTTTTAAAATTATAAGAAGGAACTCTACTAATGAATATTTTCAAATATGATGATTATCGAAAAATTATATTAGACTTAATTAAACTCCGACAGAAAGAGAAAAAAACATTTTCTTATCGTTGGTTTTCACAAAAAGCTGGTTTTACTTCGCCTAATATATTAAATTTAGTGGTAAAAGGTAAACGACATTTGTCTTTAGAGAGTGCTGAAAAAGTTATTGAAGTTTTTCATCTAAAAAAAAATGAAGGTGATTTTTTTAAAACATTATTACAGTTTCAAAAATCAAAAAATTTATCTGAAAAAGAGTTTTTCGCCAGAGAACTTATTAAATTTAAAAAATACCAAGAACAATATCCAATTTCAAAAACGCAACTTAATTATTATTCTGATTGGTTTAATATTCCTATCCGCGAAGTTTTTACTTTAAAAAATAGTCCTAAGTCGACACAGCAAATAAGTGAATTACTAATTCCAACGGTTAATCAAGTTGATGTTGAAAAATCTCTTTTAAATTTAGAAAAACTTGGATTAATTGAAAAACAAAAGTCCCAATATATTTTAAATGAAGAAAGCATCTCTACCGGGAATAAATTCGCAAGTTTTGGAGTTGTAACTTATCATAAAAAAATGATGCAAATTGCTGCTGAAGCTCTTGATCGCTTTACAGCTCAAGAGCGTGAAATATCCAGTGTTACAATAGCTCTCTCAGAAGAAAAATTTACCGTTTTAAAAAAAATGATTGAAGATTTTAGAGATCAATTGATGAATCTTTCGAAAGAAGATTCAGAAAAAGAAAGAATATATCAAATGAATTTTCAATTATTTCCACTATCTAAAAAGAATATTGAATAACTTTTTAATAAAGGCAATCTATGAAAAAACTTATAAAAATAATTATCTCGCTAAACTTAGTATTTCTGTTATTGAGCTGCTCCAAAAAAAACGAAGGCACAAATACTGGAAATCCAGGCAACTCCCCTGTAAACATTATAAGCCCATCAACTTCAACACTTCTATTGAATAAAATTTGTAAAAAATTAATATCTTGTTATGAAACAATAATTTTCGATCAATGCTTTGAACAAGTTCAACTCAATTCAAATATTGGCAACGAACTAAATTTAGCACCCGAATATGAAACTTTTCCACAGATCCAAGAGGCTGAAGAAAAAAATTTAATCACTGTAAATCTATCTCATTTTGATGATTGCATTTATGATATCGAAAATTCAAGTTGCACCGATCCCCAAATTTTAAATTCATATAGCACAAATTACCCTCTTGATTTTACAAATTCATATCTAATATTAAGATTAAGTACCTCATGCTATCAGAGTTATTCAAAAAAGGAGTAATGCCCAAAACTTTACTATAAAAATCCAATCTTCCCTTGTATTTTCATATTTTGAATTTATCCAAAAATCCCTCCCCTAATTATGTCTGATATAATCGCGAAGCGATCAGACTTAATAATTAGTAGTTTATTATGAAAACAAAAACTTTAGTTTAGATTTTCATAATACGGGGTGATTGGAAATCACCCCAAATAAACAAGAAAATAACGGCGCATGATTTTGTCTCACATAATCGCGAAGCGATCAGACTTAATCATTAGCAGTTATTTACAGATCGCGCCATAATGTTATATTTAATATTTTTATTCGCATTTATCTCTAGACTCCTGAATTATTTATTATTAATTTTCTTAGGAAATACTGAAAAATAAATATTGGAGCGTGTTATATGTCAAATACTGATCTTCAGTCCTTAGTTGAAGCCAAAGGGCAAGAAATTTTAAAACGAATGGAAGGCCAATCTAAGGGCTCTATTTTTTCTAAAGATTATTGGTATGGTCGAATCATGGAATGGTCCATGAAAAATGAATCCTTTAAAACTAAGATGTTTCGTTTTGTTGATGTTTTACCAACACTCACCAACAATAACGAAGTTGCTACACATCTCAAAGAATATTTTACAGAGGGCGGCGATGAATTACCAAGCGTGTTTAATGTAGGCTTAGGTTTAGGAAGCCTTGCTCCCTCACTCATGGCAGGAACAATTCGTAAAAATGTAACACAGATGGCCTCTTTATTTATAACAGGTGAAAACCCTGAAGAGGCGCTCCCAGTTTTAATTAAAGCACGAAAAAATAAAATTTGTTTCACTGTGGATATTTTGGGTGAAGCCACCTTGGGAGAAAAAGAAGCCCTCCAATACCAAGGTAAATATTTAGAATTAATGGAATGGCTTTCTCAAGGAGCTATTAAATGGGAAACTATTCCACAAATTGATTGTGATCATGAGGGAGAAATTCCTAAAATTAATATCTCAGTAAAGTTATCAGCACTGTACTCTCAGGTGAATGATAAGGCGTGGGATAAAACTAAAGAAATTTTAAAAGAGCGGTTAAGACCTTTATTCCGCAAAGCCATGTCAAAAAATATTTTTTTAAATTTAGATATGGAACATTATGGAATTAAACATCTGACCGTAGAAGTTTTTAAAGAAATAATATCTGAAGACGAATTTGCAAAATATAAATTTTGGGGTTGTGTAATTCAAGCCTACCTTCGTGACTCACAAGCTGATATTTTGGACCTTATACAGTTTGCAAAACAAAGAAAAGTTCCCTTTACAGTGAGATTAGTTAAAGGTGCTTACTGGGATTCTGAATATATTGAAGCTTCTCAAAAGAATTGGCCCATTCCAGTTTATACACAAAAAGCAGAATCTGATGCAAATTATGAATCCATTAGCAAGTTACTTTTAGAAAATTATCAATGGATTCGTCCAGCACTCGCTTCACACAATGTAAGATCAATAAGTTCGGCCATGGTGTACGCTGAAAAGTTAAATATTCCAAAAAATGCTTTTGAGATCCAGATGCTTTTTGGCATGGCGGATACGATAAAAAAAGCCATAGTTGATATGGGATATAGAGTTCGTGAGTATGCTCCGGTAGGAGAAATGTTACCAGGTATGGCCTATCTTGTTCGCCGACTATTAGAAAACACTTCAAACGAAGGTTGGTTAAAACATAAATTTGCAGATAACAAAAGCATTGAACTACTTTTAAAAAATCCAACAGTTGGTTTAGTGCCAAGTGCTACTACTCACAATAGTTCACAATATAAATTTGAAAACGAAGCATTATTAGATTTTGCAGAAGAAAAAAATAGAAAACAGTTATTAAGTGCTATTGAGCAATTTGAAAGAACTCATAACAAAACAACAAGCACTTTTCCTCCAACTATTCCTTTATGGATTGATGGTAAAGAAATTATTTCAGATAAAACTTTAGCAAGCATTAATCCTTCACATCCAACCCAAGTATTAGCAAATGTTACACTTGCAAACATAGATCATGTCGAGATTGCAATTAAAGCTGCCCATCAAGAATTTTCAAAGTGGTCAAAAGTTCCATTTGAAACTAGAGCACAATATCTTGAAAAATTAGCACAACTCATGAAACGAGATCGATTTCAGTTAATGGCAGAACAAATCACTGAATGTGGAAAAACTTGGACAGAAGCTGATGGTGATGTGGCCGAAGCAATTGATTTTTGTAATTACTATGCACAATCAATAAGAGAACTTTCACGTCCGCAAAAAGTTGGACATGCACTTGGCGAATCTAGCTTTTATACTTATCATCCTCGTGGTGTGGCAGTAGTTATTGCTCCTTGGAATTTTCCATTAGCTATTCTAACTGGTCAAGTTGCCGCTGCACTTGTTACTGGTAATACTGTCATTTTTAAACCAGCTGAACAAAGTTCAATTGTAGCCTATGGATTATGTCGTTTACTACAAGAGTTACAACTTCCAAAAGGAACAGTCCATTTTTTACCTGGCATTGGAGAAGAGGTAGGTGCTGCATTAGTTGATCATCCACTAACAGCAAGTATTGCATTTACAGGATCAAAGGCAGTTGGATTACACATTTTAAAACAGGCTCAAAATATTCATAATGGTCAATTCCATGTAAAAAGATGTATTATTGAAATGGGTGGTAAAAATTCAATTATAGTTGATAGTGATTCAGATCTCGATGAAGCTGTTGATGGCGTTATTTACTCTGCTTTTGGATTTGCAGGACAAAAGTGTTCAGCGTGCTCAAGAGTTATTGTACTGGAATCAATTTATGAAAAATTTAAAACAAGATTACTTGATGCCACAGAAAGTTTACAAGTAAAATTTAGTGAAGATCCTGAAGCTTTTTTGGGCCCCGTAATAGATAAAGAATCATTTACTCGATTAACATTAGCAATAGAAGAATTTAAAAAAGAAAATCAAATTATTTTTCAAGGCAAAGTCCCCAATGAAGGATATTTTATTGGCCCAACAATTTTTGATCAGGTTAATCCCGATTCAAAATTAGCTCAGCAAGAATTATTTGGACCAGTACTCGCGATAATTAAAGCTCCAACTTTTGAATTTGCAATTGATATTGCAAACTCAACTGAGTACGCTTTAACAGGTGGCATTTATTCAAGAAGTCCAGCTCACATTCAATATGCAAAAGATAATTTTGAAGTTGGTAACCTATATATCAATCGAGGAATTACTGGTGCTCTCGTAGACCGTCATCCCTTTGGTGGCTTTAAAATGTCTGGAGTAGGTAGCAAAACTGGTGGTCCAGATTATTTAAAGCAATTTATGGAGCCTCGAGTAGCGACAGAAAATTTAATGAGACGAGGCTTTGCTCCAACAACTGAATAAATTTATTACCTTCTAAACACACAATCTAAATTTTTGAAAAAGGAATTTTAAAATGTCTTTTAAACCATATAGAGGAAAAACACATAACCTAGAATTTAATAAAGGAGATATTTTAGTATTATTTGGTGAACTTTTTAACCGAGGATATGCCAATGGTCTTGTTGAAGAAGCTATTCAAAAAGAAATGAAAATAGTTTTTTCTACAGTCGGTCGACGTGATGATAAAAATATCTTACGTCCCTTAAATCAAGAAGAGCAAGAAAGTAGAAAATATCCAGATTACCCATTTATTAATCTACCTCTTGAAGCTGGTTTTGACTTAGAACCCTCATCAAGTAAAGGATTAACACCAAATGATCTTTGTAAAGAAGCTTCATTAAAAGAATGGGCTAATTTTAAAATTGATAAAGATCAGATTCAAGAAAGTCTTATGCAAGGTCGACTTCGATTTGTAAAACAAGTACGTGACTATCTCAAAGAACTTCAAAAACATATCGAACCAAATAAAAATATTATTTTTGCACATTTAATGGCAGGAGGAGTGCCCCGTTCTAAAATTATTTTATCTGTGATGAATCGTGTTTTTAAAGGAAGGGGTGAGAGAAGTATTCTCTCGAAAGATTTTTGGAATTCAGATCTTGGTTACTTTACTCAATTAAGTTTTAATGAAGTGACAGCAGAAACTTTTCGAACTTTGTTAGAGGAAACAACAGATTTAAGGAACAATCACAAAGGGCAAATTTCATATTTGGCATATGGTTATCATGGAACTGAAATTTATTTTCAAGATCAGTTAATGTGGCAAAGTTATGCACCCTATTTGCAAGGCTACGCAAAGATAAAACTAGAAGATTATTCTAAACAGTTTTTTAATCAAAATGCAAAATGTTGTGTGTACAATTGTCCAGAAATATTGACAGCATCAAGTTCTATTTTTCCAGGTGTAGAAATATCACTCTACTCTTTATTAGCTCCTCTAGAAAAAAAATCCCCTTCCCTTTTTAAAAAAGCAATATCCCTTTTAAAAGATGAAAATGATTTTAAAAAAGTACAAGATACTATTTCGTCTTACTGGTCAAATACTGAAATTAAAAATCAACTTACTTATTTTGAGAATTGGCCACAACATTCAACTCATTCACAAATGGAACTCATGTTAAAAGGTTCCGATGATTTAATTGAATTGCATAAATCAGATAAAGAACTCATTACAATGTTATTAAGTGAGTTAGTTATAAAGTCCTGTGGAAAAATCATGCTCCATGAGTCCAGATTGCCGAGTCAGCCTGTATTCTGGATTGGACACGATCAAGTATTATTATAACATAAATATAAACATAAATATAAATTTAATTTTATATTATAATAACTGCTCATGATTAAGTCTGATTGCTTCGCAATTTTATGAGAGACAGAATCTTGCGCCGTTATTCTAATGTTTATTTAGGGACGATTTTCAATCACCCCGTATTTTGAAACTCTATACTTATGAACTGGTATGTTAAATGAAGAATGATACTGAAAATAATTTATTAAAAATACCCTCGCGCAAAAAAATTGCAATTACAGGTGGACCTTCCGGGGGAAAAACAACGCTAATAGAAATGCTCCAAAAAGATTTGGGTCATCAAATTGTAACGGTTCCCGAAGCCGCAACGATTTTGTATAAGGGAGGATTTCCCCGTAGAAAAGGTTCAATTCGCCAAAAACATGCCCAACGAGCAATTTATTTTACCCAATTTGAATTAGAATCAATCTTTGAAGAAGAAAGTCCAAATAAAATGATTATTTGTGATCGCGGTTCAATTGATGGCTTAGCATATTGGCCTGGATCTGAAGAAGATTTTTTTCAATTTATGAAATCCTCGCGACGAGATGAATACAAACGATATGATTTTATTATTCACTTAGATACAGCTTCACAAGATCACTATGATACGGAAAATCCTATTCGAACAGAAACCTTTAATGAAGCAATAGAGGTTAACCGTAAAATTCTGCAAGCTTGGGATGGGCATCCTCAAAGATTTATTATTCCTCACCATAATGAATTTTTTGAGAAAATGAAAATTTCAATTCAAATTGTAAAATTAATTCTGAATGGACTGACTTTCTCTGAAATAAATGCACAGAATAACTTCTCATGATTAAGTTTGATTGCTTCGCAATTTTAAGGAGACAAAATTTTGCGCCGTTTTTCTCATGTCGCTATTCTATAATAAGATTTATTTAGCGCATTCCTGATTTTATAATAGAGCCAACAACATTTCTAAATGATAAATGCGAAGAATTTTCTTTAATGGAATTTTTATCAATTACAGATTGAATCCAATTAAGTTCACGACGACCTTCAATAAAGTTTTTATCTAAAGCAAGAGAAGTTTCAATATGTTTTTTGGCGTTAATAATATCACCTTTGCTTTTTAAAATTAGTGCTTTAATAAAATTACCTAAGCTACTGAGCTTTTGATCTGATGAAATGTTTTCAAATTTTTCTTCGAGTTCAGTTAATTCTTTATGTTTATTTGCTTTCGACTCAATATTTCCAATACTTGCCCATATATAATAAAACATTTTATTATCTAACATTAAATTATCAGGAACCTCAATTAATGTTTCAAGTGCTTTCGCAAATTGGTTATATGATAATTGTTGACGAACTTTAGTTAAAATTTCCTGGTACTTTAATTTATCAGTGGCTTTTTGTGATTCAATCGAATGTTCATATTCAGAAAGTTTTTGTGAATCTAAAAATAATTCAACTGTTTCGTTAATTTTCTTTTTTACTTCATTTATCATTTCTTCAAAACCTGAAATTTTTTTAGGATTTGATGTTATTAAATATTTTTTTTCAAATTCAATTTTTAGAATTTTAATGTCTTGCTCATTAAATATTTTTTTTCCACCCATCATTTCAAATATTTCTAATTTGTTCATCTTTAACATTCTATAATAGATTTTTTGAAGGCGAACAAACCTTTCTTCATCTGAAACAACAGCTAATCTTTGTGTAAACTTTAAAAAACCTCGACCTAATAAAAATAACAATATATGATTTACCGATTTTTCTTTATCTTCATATAACTTTAATAAATTGCTAAATGAATTTATTCGATCCACATCTGTACTTATTTGGTTTGAAAGATCTTCTTGATGGCTTAATAGATTTAAATCTTTTCTGATGTTTTTATTATTTTCAATTACAAAGTCATACCATTTAACAAACTCATTTTGAATCCATTCTTCAGGTATTCTTGATTTTATCCACTCATAAAAATATTTGTTTAAATATTGTGGTTCAATTGCATTTTCTTTAAATTCCGGAACAGTATAATCAAATGAAACAAAATAATTTTGTTCACCTATTAATTTCGATATACGAATAGATATTTGATCTAAAATTACTTCTTCAAATGAGTGGGGAGAAATTAAATTTTCTTCTAGAAGTCTTGTTGCTAATTTTTTACTCGAAGGTATTCTTAACACTCCCTCAAGATCTTCAATTAGTACATAACCTCTACTTAATAATAATCGACCTATAAAACTTTGCGAATCTAGTGAGTCAACTTTTACAATCGCACCTTCTTTAAATTCAATTTTTGTTTTCTGACTATTTGATTTATCAACTAAATTAATGAGACCATTAAACTTAATATCAACAAATCCTGAAATTATAAATAATAAGTCATAGCCAGATATTTCATTAATTAGTGCTAAATAATCTTGAATATTCTCATTATTTTTTAAAATATTGTCATAAAAAGTAAATGTTTGATTTAGTGTTGGATTTTCAATCTCTGAAGTTGTATCTGAATCCAAATAATTCAGTATATAATTGGGCTGAAAGGGTTTTTTCAAAAAATCTTTAGCTTGCGTATCATTTATAATTTCTTTCATGGTGATTTTATCATTAAATACACCGCTCATCATAACGATTTGCAACATTTTACTAGAGAAAGTTTTTCTAATTTTCTTAGCAAGTTCTACACCTGATACTTGTGGAAGTAGGCAATCTATAAGTACCAATTTAAAGGTTTCTTTATCTATGAGATCTAGTGCGTCTTTCGCATTTGAACAAACTTTTGCATTTCCACCTGATTTAGTAATAAAGGTTGAAAGGGAACTCGAAAAAAGTTCGTCATCATCTACAATTAAAACATTGTTTTTCATATCTAATCTATCGGAATAATTAATTTTTTCTAAAGTAATTAAAATATTCTAGTGTTAACTTATGATTATTACTTAATTTATGTAAATAAAGATATTTTAACTAATTATGATATTGCAGTATGTTATCACGTCATCAGGTAGATAAATCAGATATTTACTATTGCTCACTTGAGTTACCTATGTTAGGGTCCAAAACTTATAAACTGCAAAAAAATTATAAGCATAACTAAAAGATAGTTCTTAGTAGAGTAGGGAGAATTTATGGCAAAAAAATCAGGCCGTATCGTTGTAACATTAGAATGTACTGAAGCTCGTGCTGCAGGCTTAACACCGTCAAGATACACAACAGAAAAAAACAAATCAAAAACCCCAAGTCGTCTTGAGTTAAAAAAATACAATCCATTTTTAAAAAAACATACTTTACACCGAGAAACTAAATAATCTTTAGTGTATTTTTTATATTTTAAATTAATAAAAAGCAGATTTTTATATCTGCTTTTTTTTTATTACTATAATATCTCCACATATTCATAATCCGGGGTGATTGAAAATCTCTGAAAATAGCATAGTACGACCTAAAAGAGTACCTCTATCATCCCTAGCTGCAGAAAATTTAGTTTCTACATATTTAGTATCCCCAGACCAACACCTTATTTCTTTTACTCCATCAAGATAAATTTTATTTGTTGTACCGGCTCCAACACCTTGAGGATCTTCGCTAAAAATAAAAAGATCTTTTAAATTCTTACCTTTAATCTCATTTTCATTATAACCAATTATTGATTCAGCTTTAGGATTAATAAAGCAAATAAATCCCCTTTTATCTGTTGCTATCAACCCTTCATTTAAACTTTTCAAAAGCGCATCAAACCAAATTTTTTGCTCATTTAATTTTTTAACCATATTATGTTTATAAAGCGCAAACTCAGTGGAAATTAATAAATCTTTACTCTCATATGGTTTAGAAATAAATCCATATGATTCAGTTAACTTTGCTCTTCTTAAAGTATCTTCATCAGAATAAGCTGTTAAAAAAATGACAGGAATATTAAATTGAGTATAAATTATATCTGCAGCATCAATACCATCCAAATCCCCTTTGATTCGAACATCCATTAATACTAAATCAGGCTCCAATCGATAGGAGGCCTGGATTGCTTCCTCTGCAGTGGAAACAACCTCTGGAACTTCGTAACCAACTCCTGAAAGAGTAGATTGAATATCCTTAGCAACAATTTTTTCATCTTCAACTACTAATATCTTAGCAGTAGCCATACAATCCTCCTAGATGTTAATACTAAAGTTTTCACAACTGAATCATCAGCAATAACCTTAGATTATTTAACAGGCTCTTCCCAAAAAAGCTTCGCTTTTTTGTCTGAACTCGCCTGCAGTAGAGGGTTTTAGGCCACTTTTGTTTCTCCACTAAAATTTCTAGGTTTTTGATTAGGGTTGCTTCTTCTAGCTCTGAGCTTTAATACT
>SXGU01236363.1_pt1 | contig 96548 bp, 74 predicted proteins | sample 3174531 | NCBI WGS metagenome assembly SXGU01 (sample SAMN11356863, study PRJNA531348) | freshwater metagenome | isolation source: freshwater sample F1-140 | place: China: Fuxian Lake, Yuxi | collected 2017-12-25
ACTTCAAATTGGTAGAGATGATAGTTCTTCCAACCCATTACCACTTGAATGATGTGGTGCAATACATACATGGAGCTTTCGGCTAACGCACGCAAGGTGCAAGCAAGGTATTTGAATTTAACAAAAACAAGTTTCTTCTCCTAAATACATATTGTGTAATTTTGCCAATCGTGCACAATAGCCTCACGTCACAAATGATAGATTTAAATTCATCGCCCACGATAGTGATTATGGGCTTGGGTTATGTGGGTTTGCCCCTGTCTTTGGCAATGGCCAGAAAATACAAGGTACTGGGTTTTGATACCAACCCAACAGTGGTGCAATCGATTCTGTTGGGTCAACATCCTGCCCTATCGGTTCAAGAGAATGAGGAGCTTGCTGCATTCATAGAATCGGGCCAATTAAGCCTTACTTCCAATGGCAATGTTGTGGCAGGAAATGTGTTTATTATTACCGTACCAACCCCAGTAGATGCAAATCATCAACCCGATTTACGGTGTTTGCAAAATGCGTCTACGATGGTGGCCCAATGGCTATGCCCAGGCAATATCGTCATTTATGAAAGTACAGTCTATCCGGGTTGTACCGAAGAAATTTGTATACCCCTACTAGAATCACTATCGGGCCTACGCCTAAATACACACTTTGGGGTGGGTTACAGTCCAGAAAGGGTAAACCCCGGAGACAGTGACCGGCCAATAGAAAAAATTGTTAAGCTTACATCGGGAAGTTCAAAGGAGGTAGCAAAATATGTAAATGATTTGTATGCATCTGTAATTTCAGCAGGAACCTATTTGGCACCCAATATAAAAGTTGCAGAGGCCGCCAAGGCCATCGAAAACGTCCAGAGAGACCTCAATATTTCGTTAATAAATGAGGTGGCATTGATATTTGACAAGCTCAACATAGACACCCATGAGGTATTGGATGCGGCGGCTACAAAATGGAATTTTTTGCCCTTTAAGCCCGGTTTGGTGGGCGGACATTGTATTGGAGTAGACCCCTACTATCTGGCATTTAAAGCCAAATCGGTGGGGTATGAGCCCAAGATTATTTTGAGTGGTAGGGCTGTGAACGAACAAATGGCCAGCCATATTGCCCAAAAAGTAATGCGATTGATGCGCCTTCGTGGCCTTGTGTTGAAAGGCGCCAGGGTATTGATTTTGGGCATCACCTTTAAGGAAAACGCATCCGATATGCGCAATACCCAAGTGTTAAAATTGTTTCAATACTTGCAAGACCAAGGAATGCACTGTGACACCCTCGATCCCCGAGCAGATCAACTTGAAGCCAGCCAATTGTTTGGCAAGGCCCCACTCAAATTCGAACCCAATACGTCACCCGATACCGCACCCTTCCAGAGATTTGATGCGGTCATTTTAGCCGTAGCGCACAAGGAGTTCTTGTATATAGATTGGCGAAACTGGCGAAACAAGCAGGGTGTTTTATTTGATGCCAAAGGTATTTTACCCAAGCACTGGGTAGATGGTAGGTTATAAAATAAACCCACCTTCGCGTATTTTTTTCATAGCAAAATTAGTCTGGGATGTTGAATGGTGCATCAATCTGGCGTTGAAGACGTATCAAATTAAAATACTTATTGTATATTTGACGGGAGATTGAAATCGGCAAAATTACCCCAAAATTGTATACCCATTTCGTATGTTTAAGTACATAAAAAAAAACAATGTCTCCAAAAATGTTATTCTCGCCCTTGATGGCATTGTTCTCATTGCTTCATTGTGTATAGTTCAAATCCTTTTATTTGGCTTGCCCAAGGATGGGTTAGTCTTTATCAAAGAAACACAACGGCTCTGGTTTTTCCTGCTATCAATCAGTGTGTTTTGGCATATTGTGCTTCCTGTGCACAAGGCCATTATTCGTCAAACATCGATTCAAGATTGTGTAAAAGTATATGTGCTTCGTGTGCTTGTAGCGATCTCTGTGTTTTTTGGGATAATGTGGTTAAAGCAAAATTTCCCCGGCAATCTACCATTAGAACGAATTTCGATACAATTTATCGCTGTAGATTTTTTATGTTCTTCTTTCGCAATGATTATGTATCGAGTCCTTGCAAAGTCTATACTTTCATTTCATAGTCATAAAAGTATCACAAACAATCCAACACTCATTTATGGTGCAGGAAAAGCGGGTAGCGATTTATTCAACCAATTTAAAGGCAATCGCAATGTATTGGCCTTTATTGACAACAATCCATCCAAGCAAGGCAAATACGTTCAGGGTATTAGAATCTATTCTTTGGCATTGGCCAAGGCTAAGTTTATTGATACGGGGATTGCAAAAAGTATGGTGTTGGCGGTCAATACGATTTCTACAGAGAATAAAAAACACATAGCAAAAATTTGTTTGGAAAAAAACATGCTCTTGCAGCGCATACCCGATATTTCACAAACGCTAATACAGGGTGTTGACAAGGGGAGTTTGCAAAATATGAATATTGCCGATTTGTTGGGTAGAGAAGAAATAGTGTTAAATGACAATGAGTTAAAAAGATTTTTGTTTGGCAAAAACATACTCGTAACAGGGGCAGCAGGGAGTATTGGTTCCGAAATTTCTCGCCAAATTCTTCAATACTGGCCAGCCAAAATTATTTTTTTAGACCATGCCGAATCGCCACTTTTTTACCTAGAGCAAGAATTAGGTGAAATGCGAAACTACCGAAGCATCAACACGCGGTATGTTGTAGCAGATATTTGTCAAAATGTCGTGATGAATGATTTGTTTAAAAGCGAAAAATTTGATCTTGTTTTTCATGCGGCAGCCTACAAACATGTTCCCTTGATGGAGGGAAATCCCAAACAGGCGCTCTTGGTGAATACGATGGCAACCGCTACGCTGGTTGATTTGGCCATTCAATACGAAATAGAAAAGTTCATACAAATCAGCACAGACAAAGCGGTAAATCCCACCAATGTGATGGGAGCGTCTAAAAGGGCTGCTGAGCGCTATGTTCAAGCTGCCAATGCGCAGTCAAAAACCCAATTTATAACGACGCGTTTTGGCAATGTATTGGGAAGCAATGGAAGCGTTCTACTTACATTCAAAAATCAAATTGAGGCTGGAGGCCCCGTAACGGTTACCCACAAGGATATCATTCGATACTTCATGACCATACCCGAGGCCTGTAGTTTGGTTCTTCAGGCAGGTTCCATGTCTGTGGGGGGCGAAATTTATGTATTTGATATGGGAGAGCCAGTATTGATCAGAAGTTTGGCCGAAAATATGATTCGTCTTGCAGGGCTTGTTCCCCACAAAGACATCAATATCGTATACACTGGACTCCGACAGGGCGAAAAATTATACGAAGAACTAATCAGCAATGAGGAAACAGATCTTTCTTCACCCCACCCCAAAATTAAGGTGGCACAAATTAGAGAGACCAATGTGATGGAAGTGCAGCAATCCTTTGCGCAACTCAAAGAAATTTTATCCAAAAGCCAAACAAATAAATCCTTGTTTGACTGGCTCCAATCTACAGTGCCTGAGTACGGCATTGACAATTCTTTCAACGATAGGTATAAAAATAATGGCAATGGCAATGGCAATGGCCAATCTCACATTAGCTCCTATGGATTGAGTCGCCGAAAACGGGTTTTCGACATCTTGTTTAGTCTGCTGGCGATACCCTTTGCATGCCTTATCCTCATCATTTCATCTCTGATTTTGCTGTTGGCTGCAGGATGGCCCCTTTTTATAGTACAACAAAGGCGGGGATATGATGGCAGGGCTTTTTCATTGTATAAACTCCGGAGTCTCAAAAATGGGCACAACAATCAACGGGCAGGAATGGTAAAAAATGATGGAACCGTTATTCCGTACATAGGGTCCTTTTTTCGTAGAACCCGTATCGATGAATTGCCACAAATCTTCAATATCTTGATGGGAAACATGAGTTGGGTTGGGCCCAGACCTGAGCAGTTATTACTCTCAGAAGAATATGAGTTGCGCAATGAACATTATGTAGAGCGCTATGCCTTGAAACCGGGCATCTCTGGCTGGGCACAGATTAACAATCCCGATGCAACCCTTGATGATTATGAAGAAAAACTCAATTTCGATTTAGAGTATATTCAACAGGCTTCGTTTTGGTGGGATTGCCGTATTTTATGGAAATCTTTACACATTGTTTTGAAACGCCATTAGAAAGCCACAAACGATACCTGTGAACCGCCAACGCCCATAGTCTATCCCACAATCAACGAAACTGACAGCCAAACAAATGGATGCCATGAAAGCAATCATTCAGTCTGTATTACATTTTTTTGGAATTGAGATTAAGCCCTATTCTAAAATTCGAAAGGCGAAGGAATATTGGATTGCCAAGCGCAATATCAATACTGTCATCGACATTGGTGCAAGTACCGGTGATACAATCGATTTTTTTTTACAGATTTGCAAGCAAGCCCGGGTATATGGATTCGAACCCCAAGCAAAGGTATTTGCAGGTTTACAAAACAGATTTGCCAACAATACCCGGGTTAAGCTGTATCCTTTGGCTTTGGGAGAAAAGAACGAACAATCCACCATGAAGACAAATGCCTGGCATTATTCGTCGTCATTGTTGCCTTTTGGAGAGGCCACTTTTTTGCATTACAAACAGATTTCACCCACGGTCGAAGAAGAAACGGTACAAATTCGGTGTTTGGATGCAGTGTTAGACACCAGCCAATTGTCCAAACCCATTTTGGTAAAGATCGATGTTCAGGGTTTCGAAGACAGGGTGATACGGGGTGGAATACAACTCATTTCGGAGGCAGATGTTCTTTTGGTAGAAATGGGAATTAAGCCAGGGCAATTTGGTGGAGAATGCAATTTCCACGACCTATACACGTTAATTCATTCTTTGGGATTTTCTTTTAAAGGGGTATATGACCAAGATACCTCCCTTATCGATGGTGAGGTAATGTACCTGAATGCCATTTTCTTCAAACCCTAAAGGGCTTTCAACAGGGCGATGATTTGATCTTGATGCCATGGGCTCACCCCTTCATGAACGGGTAGGCTATACTGCTCTGTAAAATAGCGTTGTCCGTGTTTTAAATCGCTACCGGCTTGTGCCCATTGGGCAGAATATTGTTTGGCAATGCCCCAACGTTCGAGTTCGAGTCGTTGTTTGGGGCTTAGGGTTTGGGCAATAAGAATGGGCTGTTTTACCAAAATAGTTGATGTTTCGATTCTGGGCATATAAAATATACCCGACAATTCAGCCCGGTAATACTGGGCTTTTTTTTGTCTGGATTCATTGGCTTCTGGCAGAGACAAGTATCCAATCGCCATGCGTCGCGAAACCAATTTAGACATACCCCGCAGTGATTGCCTCAAGATGGCTTTGTGGTGCAAGGGGTTTAAGGTCCAAAGTCCAGTAATGGGGTCTTGCGATATATCTCCATCCGAATAGGATTCGGATTTGCGGGTTGATTCCAAACTAAATACTTGTTTCGTGAGTGAGGGGAAGAATGCTTTTAGACTAAAAAACAAGTCCATGCCCCAATTGGAAGAACCCAAATGAAACACACACAAACGCAAAAAATCGATACCCAAAGGGCGCGGAATCCAGGTTTTGCTCTGGGCAATCAATGTATCGGCTATTTTCTTATGCTCAAGATGTTTACTGACAGACAATACAAGTCCGCCGCCAACCGGCAGCATTTTTCCTTCGCTGAGGTTGGTGATGCTAAAATCTCCAATCTTACCCAATGTTTCATTGCCCTGAATCCCTCCCAGGCTATAGCCCGAATCTTCGATGAATAGGATATTTGTGTTTTGGCACAGTGTTTTGAGGGCCGCCATATTGGGCAACATTCCGGTATTGCTGCAGCCCAACAAGGCGAGGGTATTTTCAGTAATCAAGGGAAGAGCGTCCTGCGCTTCCATAAGTCCATCTGCATTGACTGGGGCATAAACGGGTTGCAAACCTGCAAGAAGAATGGCTTTGCTAAATTCGTTGCAACAGTAGGCGGGTAAAACCACCATATTTTTGCTGTTTTGTGTCGAATCCGCATGGCGTTTGGCGGCGATAAAAAGTGATTGTAATACAAGCACCCAAGAACTCCCGTACACACAAAAATCGGAGGGGGCCAGTTCTAACGCTTCCCTCAGGGCAGGGGGTTTGCCAAACAACAATCGCGAAAGGGGTAATCTATAGCGGGCCGGGGCCAGAGCGGTCATTTGGTTAAAACCTGATACATCATGGTGAGGGTGGATGAAATTATGCTAAAAAGGGCAACTTTTACACTGGGCTCCATAGAGGTTTGAACTGTAGACAGGTCTTTCTCTGGAACAATGACCAAAGCGCCAGGAATCGCGCGGGGATACCAATTGATAAACAAAAAATGTCGAGATTTTTTTGATTGTCCATTGGGATAGATAACAAAGGTTTGTTTTCGGATGCTGTTCTGGGTCAAACCTCCCGCCCTATCAATAAAAAAACCACAGCGTTTGTTGGTTTTGTATGTCAATACAGTAGGGTTTTGTACTCCACCCATCAATGTAACTGTATTTGAAAACTTGCTAAACACGATTTTATCTTGGTTTAAAAGCTCAATATCGAATTTTTTTCTGCCCGACAGAATTTTTTTATAATCAACTGAAATGAGGAGGGTTTTTTGTTTTATAAAAGTCGGTAATACAAATTTTGAAGTCGACGTATCATTCAAACCGCCCACCATTGAAGCAGGGGATGCTATTTTTTCTTTGAACAAGTCAATATGTGGAACAATGTCTCGATTTCTGACTATATAAACGCCATTGGGATCAAAGGATAAATCTGGCTTCTCCAATTGCGCCATCAATTGACTGAGGGTAAACCGATTATTCAAGATGGGAAAGCTGCCTCCATTCGAAACAGCACCCTCAACGTATACAAAACCCTGCGCTATGCCACTGGTTTTTTTTCGTACCACAACAACGTCATTGGCCAAGAGAATCAGTTCTTGAGAAACAGATTTGAGTGTATCTAAAATTGGAGCCTTGAGTAGTGCCATCGAGTTGTTATTAGATTGTGATGAAGCCACCGAGCGGTATACCTCTATATCTCGAATATTGGCATACTGGGTGAACCCATTGGCCAAAAACAGAACGTCCTTTAAGCAAAGATTTTCTCCATGTACAAAAGTGCCCGGTTTATTTACTTCACCCAGAATTTCGACAAATTGGAGGGGGTTTATGATTTGTTGGTCTTCAATGACCACTGAATCTAGATTTTGGAGCAACAGGTCGTGCAAGGGATCGTGGCGTATTGCCAAAAGAGGGTCAAAATGGACAAATTGCAGCTTGTTATCAAATCCTTTTCGAATGATAAGGGCACGGTGGGTCAAGGCATTTTCCTTTAATCCGTCGGCCTTTGCAATCAGATCAGACAACTGCATGCCTTGAGTAAGTTCATATTTTCCTTGACGCTTTACGTTTCCCATAATACTGGTTTGGTTCTGGAAACGGTTGAGAATACCAGAGACAAAGATTTTGTCACCCGATTGGGGCATAAAACGGGCAAAAGAATCTGCATACACGTCTTGCACACGCAGTTCTTTGGAGGTTAACTGTTCGATATATAGATGATTTTTGAAGGCGATTTCGTTGAATCCACCCGCATAGTAAAGGAGATTTTCAAGATTTTCTTTTGGCAATAACTCAAACAATCCTGGCCGTTTTACTTGACCTGCTATGCTAATACGAGACAAATACAATGGAATATAGAGGATATCACCATCTCGAAGACCAATATCTGCACTGTTGTCGCCGCGGCAAAGCAAGGGATATAAATCGATGGTATGTTTTAGTATTCCATTGCGGATGAGTTGTATGCCGCGGTAAGAACCATTGGAAGCAGGTCCTTGGCTTACATACAGGGCATGAAATACCGTGGCAACTGCAGGAAGCATATAATTTCCAGAGCGGTTGGCACCGATGACAGTAACATGGATGCTTCGGATGTTTTCCAAATTCAGGGACAGTTCAGATTGGCCATTGCCCAGGCTAGCATACCCATTTTGAATGAATTTTTTCTTCAGTAGAACTTTGGCTGCCTTGATGCTTAAACCATTCAGGGTAACAACACCAATTCGGGGAATATTCACAAACCCATCTTTTGTGATGGTGAGTTGGTAGGATGCCTCTTGGTAGCCATACACCAATACATTGATTACATCGCCGGTTCCCAATTCGTAATTTTCTGGGGTGGCAATGCTCAGGTTGGGATTAAAGGTCATTTGGGCATTGGTAAACAATTCTGAACCAAATATTTTTTCGATCAATGGGGTTGCTTTTCGATCAATAATTTTGTCAGAAACACCGGCCGTATCTTGTCTTTTTACTTCAGACTGTTCTTTTGTAAAGGCAGTACCACTTAAAATATCGAGCACCGACATGCGGTCTTTGAGTTTTTGAATGTCATCTTCAGACATACCCTTTCTTTTGGCCAACTCGGTAGCCTGCATTTCGGTGAGGTTTGCATTTTGTATTTGCCTTTTGAACTGTTGAATTTGTTGTTCTGTAAGTTGTTCTACTTTGATGTCGGCCAGGTTCTTGCTAAAGAAAAAATCCTGACTCCATACCGGAGATAGAAAGCCTAGCGGAAAAAGTATAAAAAAGAATTTTTTCATATTGTTACAGTATTAAAATCGTTGAATCCACGATACCTCCGCACCCCAAGACCACAAGTTTTTTCCAGTGTAGCGAAAGGGTCCATCCTTACCCCCGTCTTTTGGCGACAAATACCACCAATTGTAGTTATAGGTTTTCATCACCATGAGTTTGTAGTTTACAATGGCTTTGTGAATAAAAAATTGTTTGAATCCTGTGAGGCAAATGTCTACAAAGTTTTTGGAATCGTCTACTTTGTCGGGGTTGGCGTTGGGCAATTTCCAAGCCTCCATCCGCCAATACAATTGGTCTATATTGTGCACAAGCCTTTCAATGCGAACACCCTTAGACGTATACCCATCATTTGCAGAAAATTCGATACTTTGCATATTGCTTCCAGGACCAATGCCTGCACCCATAACCTGTCCCTGATGGGTATATCCCACCGATGAATGGGTATAAAAACTGTATCCCTTTTGCCGCGAATACGACACAAAAGGGGCTTGTATATTGGTAAATTCGCCGCTGAAGCTCAAGTATTTTGTGCTGTTAATTGGGTATACCTTGGCAAATCCCAGTAAGTAAGCCCTCGATACTTCGGGTTGGGTTAAGAAATCTTCGATATCCCAGGCCCAGTCTTCCCGACCCCATTCAACATAGATTTCGGCATGTGAGGCAGCAAATAAATACCGGGCAGAGATGGTAACCAATTGGTTGGCATTTTCAACTCGGTTCGAACCATAATACTCGTCTTTGGGAGCAAATTTGCTCGAAAGAACAGCCAAATAGGCTTTTTTACTGGCAATGGTATCCGACAATCGCGCCCGTTGAAACCCCAGAAAAAGACCAGGGGTAAGTATGGGTTGAATGGTGATACAATAGCCACTAAAAGCGCGGTCATAGAGTTTTTCTTTGGGTATCACTTGGTTGTCTGCAGCGCTTATATAGGGCCATTCTCCTTGGGTGGGAGTGGTTGGAATCGAGTAGCCTGAGGGTTTTAGGTTTCCACCAACCAATTGAAATTCAAAACGGGCATAGGGAGTTTTAATGGGGCGGTTTGTACTGATAAACCCATGGGCAAAACCGGGGGCATTGTTGCTCATCAGAATCGCAGCTTTTTTACCAGGACCCCACCATAAATTTTCATTTGACAATCCGGTAGATATGGGTCCCAGATTTAGACGTAGATGGCTTTGTCCCCAGAACAATTGTTGAAAGGGCTTGGTGCCAAAACGGTCTACCAAATCAATACCACCAGGCCTGTAAGGGGGGTTTTGAAAGTCTTTATTTTGGGCTTTCACCAATTCTGGTGCAATCCGAATATCAAGAAAGGGACTCACAATTTCAAACCCGGCATTTACATAATATTGTGCGCCTACATTTGGAATCATGGGGCCATCAGACCAACCAAAAGGGTGGTGGGTATCGTATTTAAGTTTTAATACAAAGGGCAGTGCCTGTATATAGGTGCGGATTTTTTTGAACGCATGGCGTCCATGGTAATGTGCAGTATCAAAAGGGGTAATGGTTGAATCATTAAAATAGAGTGTATTTAGCGAAAGACCATGACGGTAATCGATAGGGCGGTTGCAAAAACTCACATTGCTGTCCAATACTTGCATCAATTGCAAACACCTTAAACGCTCTTCGAAATAAGGCATTCCTACAGACACAGTTTGGGCTTGCAGATGCAGTTTGCAAAGAAGTAGAATGGCAAACACCAATCCCTGTTTTACCATATGAATGAGCGTAGCTGAACGTCTTTTTTTCATGGCAAGATAAAAATAGCTAAACAAATATACAATAATTCTAATGGGAGATATGCCGGCATAGTGTTTTAGGATATACGCCTGTGAACGCAAGGCCCTGCCTTTTTGAGCTGCACGCCCCTGTGCGCTGAGTCCGATGCGAACGCAGGGGGTTTCTACCAAAGCTATCTTAGGGGTACAATTGCTGGTCTCATCTTGTTTGGTTTCCCCTGGTTCGGTTTCCCCTGGTTTGGTTTCCCCTGTTTTGGTTTCATTGGGTTCGTCTTGGGTCTTAAAAAGAGTAATTAAAAATGCATAATCCTCATGAATAATGCCTGCGGGTAAAATGGGAAATAGTGGAATTCGGAGGGATTGTTTGTCTAGCAGCAGGGTGCTAAAACCCAAGGGATTTCCCATCAACAAACGCTTGTAAGTGATGTGTTTTGGCAAGCGGGTGGGTTTAGATTGAAACCCTGTTGTTGCATCTACATACCAGGTATTGGTATGGCAGATATTGGCATTTTTTGTTTGCAGTGCTTCCAATTGCTTTTCCAATTTATAGGGCATCCATACATCGTCGGCATCACAGAAAGCCAAGTAGCGGTGTGCACATTGATTCATGCCCGCGTTGCGGGCAGCAGATATGCCTTGCTGGGGCCATAGGCGTAAAACCTGAATCCGTGGATCTTTTTTCGATTGTTCCATCGCCCAATGGCTACTCCCATCGCTCGATCCATCATCAACCAAAACCAGTCGCCAATGAATATGTGTTTGCGACACAATACCGGCCACAGCATGGGGCAAATTGGCTTCTTCGTTGTGAAAACACAATACAATACAAACCCCGTCCTTATGGTGCATCGACTGGAATATTAGGGGGATTAAAAAATCGGCTGCGGGCTTGTTCTGCGCCCATGATTTTTCTTAGGGTGAGTCCCAAGAAAACGAAAGGGGTGGGGTCACCGATATTTCCCAAAAAGAGAATATTGAACAAAAAAATAATAAGCAAAGACCGGGCTTCGGGGATAGACCAAAGTTCTTTGACCCGAATCAATGGCAATAAGAATCGACCAAAAAGAAAGGTACCGACCAATCCACATTCGAGCATTATATCGGCCACAATCGCGGTGGGTCTTACCCCGTCAAATACACCGCCATACCAGGTTACAAAAAATCCCAATTCGGTTGCAGGTATACCCACATTGTCTAAAGCCACGATACTGGCAGGGCCCCATAACCCTATGCCGGAGCCCAACAAATGAAGAAACCCATAAGAATAGGAACCCAAAATACTCACCAATCGAAAACCCGATTCGTGCAGCAAGAAGCCATATAAGTTTTTGTATTCTCCTTGGTAGATAATTTGGTACCATATTTCAAGCGGTCGTGGCAATTGGTCGAGTCCTTTGCTGATACCCAAAAAAAGCAGCAAGGCAATAAAGGAAATTCCCAGTATTGGAAGAATGCGTTTGGCAGATTGGGTACTGAGCAAATAAATACACAAAAATACGGTTCCGGTAACCGAGCGAATAAGCAATACTTCATATACGACAGCAACCCAAATCCACAAACGCCACAGTGGATCGCCTTTTTTTAGATCGTCGTGGATGATTTTGTAGATGGGGAAATACATCATTGCAATGCCCAAATAACTGGGTTCTGCAAACAATCCGGCAACCCCCCGACCATCCCCAGTAGATACCGACGTAAACCGTTCAATAAAAAAGCCAAAAAAAGGTGTTAAAAAATGCGGAAACCATCCCAAATACTGCACGGGAATCAAGACCAAATGAAAATAGAATACGGCGTGAAAAGCTTTGTTTAAGCCAGCCAAAAAATCGTCATCCAATACCAAAATGATGCCCAAAGGCAGGGTCGCATTTACCAAAGCCGAGGCCGCCCTGCTGGTTCCCATCAGGTCTGATTTGCCCAAAAAAAGCACCAAAAGACCAGAGAGGGTTACATAAGCCAAAAAATGGATATAGCGTTTGGGAATGGCAAAGCCCGCACTTTGCCCAAACAATACCCCCCAGGGAAAAATTTCTGAACTAAACAATGCCGAGAAGGGATTAATATTGGGAAGGAAAACCAGAAAACGGAGGTATTTAAACAAGAATGCTTTCATGGTTTGCGGTCGTTTGTTGTTTGTTCACCAAGTCTACATGTCTGGTGTTATTGGTGTTCAATAACAGGCATACAATCAGGGTAAGTGCTTCTGAACCCAAGAGTAAATTTAGCAAAAGGCTGCTGCTTATTTCAGTATGAACAACCAAAACCCATAAAAAGCCCAGTAGTTGAGAACCCAAAGCCAAGAGGTTTATTCGTGCATAGAACTTTCCATTTAGGGCAAAAAGACTCTTGTTAACGTACAGAATTCTCCCCATAAATAGCAGCAGCAAGACCATAAATCGCCCGTTTAAATCGGTCTGAAATTCAAATCCTTGGGGCCCAAAGAAGGGTCCGTAGTAATGGCGTGCAACAGACAGTATTGCCAAGGCTCCTGCCGTTGAAAAAAGCATCCAAACCACAAAAGAGCGCGGATTGTGTTTTTGTTGAGAGAGAAATACATCTTGGGTTATGAGTAAAACAGAAGCCAAACTGCTATATAAAAAAAAATGGCTGTTAAACCAACCCAATTGCTTAGGGCTGCAATAAAAACCTACTAAAATATAGGGTAAACTGTATTGTAAAGAGTAAAGTGCATGGCCCAAAAAAAGGGGAAATTGTTTGCGAAGAAGCGCCAGCATGTCTGTAACAAGGGGTTTCCAATTTCGGGTAAATGGCAGAACTGCAGTTGATGGCTGGGGCTTGTGAAAACCAATTACACATTGTGACAGAAAAGGAGCCAGAAAAAAAATGAGAAGAAAAACTTGCATCGACGCACCGGGATGGTGGAATGAATGGTGTAATGCGTGGGCAGGGTTTTCAGAAGCGCCGATTTGTTGGGCACCATAAATGCCCAGAATCTGAATCAAGGATTGAATCACTTGCCGCTGTGACGACTTGATGGGCTTTTGAATAGAACGAAACAGCCAATCGTTTACAAAACCATTTAGCAGAACCAATGGCAAAGCCCAGATGAGATACGATGCCTCTTCGGGGTAAAAAATTGCAATGCATAGGGCATAGATCCCCGCACACAGAAAACCCAATACCAAGCGAAGACTTTGCACAACCCTTATTCCTTGTTCTTGGTTTGGGAACTCTTGAAAAACCCGTGGACCACTCACAGACAATCCATAATCGGCTACAAATAGAAAATAGAAAGACAATACAATGGCCAAGCCAAACAACCCATAATTTTCTACCCCAAAAACATGGGCCAAAGTAAAATGTATCCAAGCCGTAGACAGTGCAGTGAAAATCTTTGCCAGATAAAGTGTAAAATAACCTTTAGTCATGGAAATAATTCCTCAAAGCCACATAAATGGACAGCGCGGCACCCAAAATAGACCCCAGTAAAACAATTTGCCAGGTGGGTAAACTACTTTTTTCAAAGGGAAATTTTGGGTAATCCAAAATTTGAATCAGGGGATTTTGTTTTTTGAGGCTGATTTCTGCCAACTTCAGTTGTTTCAGAATTTCGCCGTACATATTTATGGTAATTTGAAGATCTATCATTGATTTGCTTTTCCCAACTCCCAATGTTTGGCGGTTTGGGTTCACATTTAAATCTGTTTGAACAGCGGTTTGAACCAATCGTGAATTCAATAAATACCGCAATGAATCGGCCTCTAATTGCAAGACTTCTAGGTTTTGCCCAACCTTTTCTTTTAAAATTGTGGTATAATAATCTGAGAGCGAATGAATCATGGCAACGGTTAAATCGGAGGCAAGTTCTGGATCTTGATGGGTGCAACTCACATAAATAAAACTCTGTTTTTTGTCGGGCTTGTCAAAAGTAAAGTGCTTTTTCAATAACGCTTTGAACAAAACATAATGTAAGGTGTCGGTAAGGCGGCTGTTTTTAAGAATTTCAGCATAGGGTTGTCCGAGAAAAGGGGCTTCGTCTTTGAAATCTGATAGAACATAAAATCGCTCTGCCAATGTTTGGGTTTTGGGGGTGTTGAGGCTTTTAGATGAGCGCAAGGCAGTTTCAACAATATGCCGCATTTTAAACAAGGTGATTAAACTCTCACCCTCAAAAATTCCTCCGGGGTTTAATCCTCCGGCATCCAATCCAAATTGTGCCATGAGCGATTCGAAACCTGCGGCCTTTTCTTCCTCGATGCCAATCATTGCGGTGGCTTTATATTGTTGGGGAAAAAACTGGGCATAGACAAATCCCACCAAGGCGCCAGTGATTGTTAAACACACTAACAGAGTTGAGTACTTGGCAATCTGGGCCAAGGGTTTTGTAATGTATTTAGTTATTGTGTTGCTCATGGATATATTGTTTTATAGTACTGAAAGATGCCAAATTAAGCAATTTATCGATGCGGGAAGGCATTTTTTCTATGTTTTTAAAATGTCGAATGCGGTCTAAGGGGTTCATTGCTTGAATTGGAAGCGGGTTGGGATCGATTTCCCAAGGGTGGACATAAAAATTATAGGTGTATTTTTTGGAGAATTGTTGCATCCCCAATTGAAAGGCAGAGAAGGGCATGTGCCGGGCGTAGGCACCTCCGCACCAAGGAATATCCAATCCCAAAACCCGGTATTTCGACAATGGGAATTCCCATATTCCATTAGACAATACGCAGGGGTCTTGCCCAACTTGTTCACCTGTTAATTTGCCGTAGTGGGGATGCCAATTTACACTGAGCAAGCTAGAGTCATAGCGGTAACCAGTTTCTTTTAGGGCGATAATGGCCCGATCTTCTATCGAAAAATTGGGTGCCCGAAAGCCAATCACCTCTTGGCCGGTAATGGCTTCTAAAGTATCTTTCGACGACGACAATTCGCTCCAAAGTTCTTTATCGGAAAGCAGGTGGAGTTTTTTATGCGAAACGCCATGGCTGGCAATCTCATGCCCGGCGTCAGAAATTTTCCGCAACACCGTATGATTTTGTTTGGGAATCGAACTGAGGCAAAAAAAGGTTGCACTTGTATTGTGTTTGCTGAGCAATGCCAAAATAATATCAATACACGCGGGCAAACGACTTTCTTGTGCGGGCCATATTTTGCGCGGTATGTATTTTTCTACTACCAAGGCGTGGTACCATTCTTCCACGTCTACCGTAAAAAATGCCTTGGGTTTAAGCATGGCGCATAAATTGTTTGAAATCGGTTCCATGGCAATGGCCTTTTGGATGAATGAGAACCCATTGCTTGCTCAACTTCACCAAAGGTGCATCTCGTTTAGAATCGGTATAGACGGTTCCGAAGCTCCCGATGCCAAGTTTTGCCAGTGCCAATACTTTTTCCTCGCCTTCGGTATGAGGGTCGACAACCCATTTTTGCTTTGTATTTTTGGTAAATTCCGATCCAATTACCTGCGTGTTTTCAGGAAAAAGAGGTTTCACCCATGCCGACCAAGAGGCGGTAATCACCCATTTTGTGGGGCTTTGCGTCCAAGGAATGGTTTTTGTCCACGATTGGAACAGAATGGTTTTCGCATAGTCTTTGGCCTTTTGGTTTAAGGCATCTTGAGAGTATCGTCCAAAAAACAGATTCAACAGGCATTCTTTGTGTTGTTTTCTGTTGATGAGCTGAAGTTTTACCCCAATGGCCAGCAAGTAAAATACCAGGCATAGAAAGAATTGTTTACTCCGGTGCTCGTTAAAAAGAAAGAAACCCAAGGTGCTGTCTTTACAGGTCAATGTTTTGTCGAAATCGAAGATTTCTGGCGAAAGATTTTCTGGCGAAAGATTTTCTTGCGTAAAGTAGACCATTTTTTCAGACTAAACAAAGATAAAGAAATAAACAGTATCGCACGAAAACCTGCCCCGCTTATACCAATGTAACAGGTGTTTTTATCTCGTTTCCACAGGGCTGATATATGGTAGGGGAAGGGCCAGCAAATTTTTGCCTCTGGATGTGTGGCCTGGATACCAACATCCGAATTAGAATTGTTTTGCCAGCCCGATTGAACCAGGGGTTTAGCCTCCCCAATCAAACATTTATTGCTGATGTGATGAATATACAATTGTATCAATCCAAATCCTGCAAACTCACCCAACAAACAAGTGCCCCACAAGCGCGGATTGCATTCGATAGCATAGTATTGTTGGTCTTCTGGATCTTGCATAAACTCTATCATCGCCAGACCCGACCACTGTAAATCTTTCAAAATAGCCCTGCCTTTTTCGAGTATTTCAAGGTTGTGGTGGATGACAGAAAGCACAGAAACACCTCCGGTTTTGGGATATGTTCTGAGTCTTTTATGTTGGTAATGAGCCTGAATGATGCCATTGGTACAGAAAAAAAATGCACCAACAACTTCATGGGTATGTCCCAATTGTTTTTGAAACACATAGGCATTATACCCATTTATTTTTGTAAGGTCTGTATGATTTCGAATAAAAATCTGTCCGATGGCGCCCTTTCCAATTTTTGGCTTGGCCAATACCCCCGCATGGGGAATTTCTTGTTGTAATTCTGCCCATGAATACCCGCGGACAGCGAGTTTTTGTGCCGAAAAAATGGCGGTAAAAAGTCCTTTGTCGTGGGCCCGAACAAAATCGTCTGGATGGGGAAGCAAGTAGTTGATATTTTCTGGAAGTGTGTTCTGCGCATGGGCCGCATAGAGTGCTTCAATCTGGTCTTCCATAAAAGGGAGGTAGACAATTTGCAGGTTTTGTTGGGTGCGTGCAAAATCAAACAATTTATCCATCCCCAATCCGTTTATACAATGTGCGCCTGGGTATAGCCATTGTTCGAATGCGTTGCTTGTCTGGATTAGGGCAACCTGTGTGGGATTTGTTTTGCGAAACCAATTAAAAAGATCAAAGGTTCGGCGATCCAAGGCATGGCCCAAATAAACAACTACAGCAGCCATTTTCTCAATTGTTTTCGCAGGCGGTACAGTTGATCGTAATACCATAGGTTAAACAGATTTTTGTGCAAAATTTCTTGACGGGCACGGCGGGTTTCAGCAAAAACCAATGGGTTGTGATCGCTCATACCCCCGATTTGCATATTCACAAGGGGTGTTTCAATAAAACATGTTTTCAAGGTCGATCCTGCCTGTAAAAACCAAGCATAATCGCCACAAATTTTATATGAAGTGTCGAAGAGACCATGTTCTTCGAAAGCACTTTTTGCGTGCCACGACCCAACGTGTGCAATTGACATATTTCGTTTCATGTCCTTCCAATACCACGGGTTTCCTTTTTCTCTGATTTTTTTACCATTGGGTAGTTGCTGGTTAACGCGGCAAGCCAAATACTCTATGCCTATGTTCGATTTCAACAATTGGGTTTTACATTCCGAAAAATAGGTGGGTTCAATGGTATCTCCAGATCCAAAAAAAGCAATAAAAGTTCCTTTACAGCGCGGGATGAGTTTGTTCCATGCATCGTAAACACCCTTGTCTGGTTCAGAAATATATTCTGCCAAATAGGGCTTGAATCGTTGAATGATTTCGAGGGTAATTACATCCGTCGACCCTCCGTCTGCGATGCGTATTTCTACTTCATCCGAGGGCAATATTAGCAATGAACGCAATGTTTTTTCCAATGCCTCACCTGCTTGATATGTAGCTATCACAATGGATAATAACATGAATTTCAAAAGTAAGGATGAAATTCAACACTACGACCAATTTTTTACTTGTTTTCATTTCTGTCAAAAACCCCATTTATGAAGTGTGAGAGATTGAAATTATTCCCAATATCACCCAATTTATTGCAATCGATTGTATGGACATGCGCCTTCACTTGACCTTTTTTTGGAAGTCAACTTACTAAAAACCCTAAAAATTAATAGGACGTTCATGTATAATTGTGTTAATTTGTGATGTTTTGATTAATTTCGATATAATTTTGATATAATGTCCGTTAAACAATATTACAAAGGCATAGCTGTCACACTTCTTTTGTTTTTTTGTGCTCAAGTGGGTGCGCAATCTACCGCGTCTGCTGGAGAAGGATTTTTTACCAAGCCTTCATTTGAACCCGGACTGGGAATGGTGTTTCAACACCGCGAGAAATTTTCGGCTCCAAGATTGGCATTCGGTGTAAATCAATTGATTAAAAATCGTGTTGGGTTTTACTACACCCTAGAATACCGTGGAGGAATTCAATTTGAGGAAGACAATACCAATTTTTATTTTCGTGATTTATTTGGAACCTCATTTCAAATTAACGAACAATTTTCTATTCATGGCGGAGCAGGTTTGTTGAGAAAAGGATTGCTTTTGGGTGCGACTCGTGTTGATCCCAGATTGCGAAAGGAAATTGCGATTAAATACAAGTTAAAACAATACCCCTGGACTGTAAATATTGGGTATTCAAGTTGGGTTGGACCCACCCTTACAATTGGTTATGTTACATCGGAGGATGGAATGGGTTTACGCAATTCGCGTACCCGTCGTGTTAAGGATAAGGATGGCGATGGGGTAGTGGATAACGAAGATCTTTGTCCAACTGTTCCTGGAATTGCCGCAAACAAAGGATGTCCTGAAGTGATTATTGTACCCGAAGTGGTGGTTGTACCCGAAGTGGTGGTTGTACCCGAAGTGGTGGTTGTACCCGAAGTGGTGGTTGTACCCGAAGTGGTGAAAGAACTTGAAGAAGCATTGGATACCAGTGATATTAATTTCGAATTTGGTAAAGCATTGTTAAAGCCTTCTTCATCTGTGGCATTAGACAAGCTAGTCGCCTTCATGAAGGATAACGAAAATCTCAATATCGAGGTACGGGGGTATACGGATAGTATTGGTAGCAACGAATACAATATCAAGTTGGGACAGAATCGTGCCCAAAGTATCAAGAGTTATTTGGTGTATCATGGCATCACTGCGAGCCGTATCACAACGATTAGTTATGGTGAAAGGAAGCCAATATTTCAGAATACATCTGAAACAGGAAGAGCCAAAAATCGCCGAGCGAATTTTAGAATTAGAAACTAAGTATTCGATACAGAGCTCATTTACTTATTTAAATCCAAGGATCTGTCGGGGCCAAATTTTCGAATAAAATTTCCCTTTTTATAAAGGGTATACTTTCCAACAAAAATGCTATACTTGTAAGGTGTTTATTTATGAAGAGTAAACCTGAAAATACATGATTTTTTATCCGAATATCAAGTCCTTCACTATATTTTCTGGCGGTTTATTTCTTTTTTTGTTTACCCCTAATTTGAAGGCGCAAGTGCCCGGACCGGGAATGTATCCCCATTCCCAACTAAACAACCCGCAAATTGTAATTTACCGACCTGAGGCGCAACCAGAGCTAGAAAATTGGACTGTAGTAATCAGCAAAATAGGGCAGTACTCGTCCGCCTCCCGGTGGCAGATATATTCCGACTTGCAGGATGAATTGGGTGCTATTCACTACCGTGTTCGCCACCATTATAAAGGCATACCATCCTTGCTTTCAATGGGCATTTTGCATTCAAAATCGGGTAAAATTTCCAGTATTAACGGAGATTTTGTATCAGAATCGCAGTTTTCTGGAAAACGCGTAATCAATTCAGATCAGGCCAGAGAAAAGGCATTGCGCTTTTTACCGGCCGAGGTCTATTACTGGCAAGATTCCCTTCAAAACGAAATGTTGCGCAGGGCAACCGGCAATCAAGACACGGGATATTTTCCCAAGGGGGAGTTAATGTATTGCCCTCCAGCCTTTAAGCTTGGCGATTCTCATCGCCTTTGTTATCGATTTGATGTGTTGGCTTTAACACCCTTGCTGGGCAAATCCATTTATGTAGATGCCGAAACAGGCGATATCATTGCCAGCAATGACTTAATTCTGCATACCGACGTCAAAGGAACTGCAGTTACAAAATACAGTGGCACCCAAACCATTTTCACCGACAGCGTATCGAAAACATCATTTCGCCTGCGAGAAATAACCCGTGGCAAAGGCATAGAAACCTACAATTGTAAAACTGGAACAAGCTATAGTGCTGCCGTTGATTTTACCGATTCTAATAATTATTGGAACAATGTAAATGCTGCAAAAGACGAGGTGGCTACCGATGCACATTGGGGGGCAGAGGCAACCTACGACTATTACAACCAATTGCATAGCCGCAACAGTTTTGATAACAATGGAGCCAAAATTCTGAGTTATGTGCATTATGGTGTCAAATATGACAACGCTTTTTGGAATGGCAGCAGCATGACGTATGGGGATGGCAATTCATTCAACCCACTCTCTGCCTTAGATGTTTGCGGCCACGAAATAACCCACGCCGTTACAACCAATACTGCAGCCTTGGTATACTCCTATGAAAGCGGTGCCCTAAATGAGAGTTTTAGCGACATATTCGGTCAAACTATAGAGATTTGGGCCAGACCATCCCGTTTTAATTGGCTTATCGGAGAAGACATAACTCCCTCCAAAAGTGGAATTCGCAGTATGGCCAATCCCAATACATTTCGCCATCCCAAATTCTATAAATACGGAAACGACTTCGGAAATTATTGGCATACCGCTTCATCAGACAATGGCGGCGTTCACATCAATAGTGGTGTACAAAATCATTGGTATTATTTGATTGCCAATGGCCTTTCTGGATCCAATGAAAAAGGTTGGTCGTATAAAATTGATTCGTTGGGGATTATCAAGGCAGCCAAAATTGCATACAGAAACCTTAGTGTTTACCTTACCAGCAGTTCAAAATTTTCGGATGCACGTACCTTTAGTATTATGTCTGCCAGTGATCTATACGGACAGTGCAGCAACGAGGTTGTTCAGGTTACCAATGCATGGTGGGTTTGCGGGGTTGGCAATAAATACGACAGTTCCTTTGTAAAAGCCAATTTTTTGGGCGATACGATGGCTTGTAAAACTGCCAAAAATCTTCAATTTTTCAATTATTCAGACAATTTTAAGTCCAGTTCTTGGGATTTTGGTGATGGGCAAAAAAGCGCTGTTACCAACCCACTGCACGCCTATTCCTCCTATGGAAAGTTTACGGTTAAATTGGTGGTAGAATCTTGTTTTAAGGGTAAGAAAGACAGTATAACCCGCGTAAAATATGTTAATATAGACAGCACCTATGATATTTGTAAGGCCTTTTTATTGCCAAAGTCTGGATCCGACAGCGCAGTGGGTTGTAAGGGTTTTGTATACGACGACGGGGGTGAGGGACAATACGGTGGCAATAAAATTGTTTCCTTTAAACTGTCACTTCCGGGTGCAGACAGCATTCGTTTCCGATACAAAGTATTCGACTACGAGGCGGGTTTCGACTCACTTGTTATGTATGTCAATGCTGAGTTGGGAGCAAACCGTATTGGACAATATTCAGGAACCAGTCTGCCTTTTGAAGGATTGTGGAATACCATTGAAGGGAATGCATTGATTTTCAAACAATACAGCGATGCTGCCTTGGAGGGAAAGGGGTTTAAACTCGAATATGAAGGACTGTTCAAGCCCTTGTCTGTGACATTGAATACCGACACAACAATTTGTTACGGCAATGTTGTAAAATTACAGGCCACGGCATCGGGAGGACGCCAGTACCAATACGCCTATTCATGGATTGGCAGTGGAACCGCTGGAGGCGGATCCAGTCAGCTGGTAAAACCCCTTTCTACCCAGCAATACTCGGTTGTGCTTTGGGATGGATGTTTGTCTAAAACCGCTACCGCCTCCCAAGTGGTTTATGTATTGCCCAAGTTAGGGGTAAAAATCACGTCCAATGACACCGCTGTTTGTATTGGCCAGACCATGTATCTTTCTGCCATGGCATCGGGTGGAGATACGGCCAAATACAGTTATACGTGGTCTGCGGGTCTTGGAAACCAAAAAACGGCCTTTATTGTGCTTACCGATACATTGCCCATTACACTTACCCTTTCCGATGGATGTTCTGTGGAATCAGCAATTGATACAAGTATATTGTTCACATACAGTGCATTGAAACTTGTAGTATCCAATGATACTATTTTGTGTTTTGGCAATTCGAGTGTGCTTACTGCCAATGTTAGTGGGGGAAACAGACTTCATGGTGGGGGTTCCTATACTTATGATTGGAGCAACGGCATACAAGCGGGTTCTATTTCCATTAAACCTGCCAAAAGCACTATGTATTATGTCGTCGCAAAAGACGATTGCTCTCCCAATGCCACTGATTCTATTTTGGTTACACTGCGATCGCCTTTGTTTTTGAGCGCGGTTAACGATACGGTTTTGTGCGACGGGCAATCCTTGCAGGTAAACCTTGTAGACTCGGGTGGAAATAGTGCATCGCGAAAAGTAATCTGGGAGAATACTGGGATTAACGGCAACAATCCTGTGCTAAATCCATTGGGAATTGGCAAAACAGCTTACCGTGTTTGGGTAAGAGATGGATGTACTCCAACCAATGATACTACTGAGTTCACAATAGACAGACGGGCACCTCTTCGTGGAAGTATTTCCTTAAGTGATAGCATTCTTTGCTATGGCGATACTACCTTAATTCGTATGTCTGCCAGCGGCGGCAGAGCTTCCACACTTTCTTGGACACTCGATGCTATCCCCACCAATGTGTTTCTCAAACAGAATGCACCGATTGCCAGCCATACTTATCGATTGCTTGTATCGGATGCTTGCTCCCTTCCCTTTGCCGATTCAGTGGCAGTCATTGTGGCACCCGCAAAAATAGGTTTGAGTTTAACGGCTTTTGATTCTACGGTATGTCTGGGGAGTAAAAATGGTTACCTCAGCGTGGCTGCCAAAGGCGGATTTTCACCCTATACCTTTCAATGGAATGATCCCCTACAGCAAAAAACTGCCAAAGCCACCGGTTTGGGTAAAGGCAAGTATACGCTCAGGGTTTTCGATTCCCAAGGCTGCCGTGATTCGATCAACTTATACATCAACGAGTTCTTAATCAATATTAAACCCCTTGCTGATACGACCATTTTTCGGGGTGGCCAAGCCCGATTGTATGCCTTCGGTTTGCAGCGATTGAAATGGATGCCCAAAGAGACATTCCAAACGGCAGACTCTCTCAAAATAGTATTGGCAAGACCTACCAAAAGGTCGCAGTACACATTGTTTGCATCGGATGTCAATGGTTGTCTTTGGCTTGATACAGTTTGGGTCAATGTGGTGGATCCAGAATTGCTTCGCATTCCAAATTTGATTAGCCCCAATGGCGATGGTCACAATGATTTCTGGGATTTATTTGAATTGGCAGAATACGAAAAGCACAGCCTTGAAATATACAACCGGGCGGGTATACTGGTGTATTCTACTTTGGCCTATCAAAATGATTGGTCAGGAAAAGACAATGCTGGAAATGAGCTCCCGGAGGGCATCTACTTTTACCTCTTAAAGCACAATACCACTTTAGAGCAATTGCGGGGATTTATCCAGATATTTCGCTAAGAATTTCAAGGATTTTGTGTGTTAAATCGATAGGAGATTCCTAATGCAATATAGTGCTGTGCTGCATTTTCTGTTAAGCCAAAGCCAGCAGAAATGTCGGCCATTAGGTTGTGGTTTACAAGGTAAGTAAGGCCTCCATCAAATCTATGATCGGCCAATTGGTTCGCTGCTAGGAAACCATAAATTTCTGAATAACAGGAAATTTTTGGAGATAAACCTATCCCTGTTGTCAAGGTATAAATATAAGTTTGCCCGGCATTTTTTCCATCCCATTCTGCCCCTAAATTATAGGCCAGGGATATATTTTTGGTGAGTGTATGTTGCATTGTAAACCTAAATGAGGGGCCAATATAGGGTGTTTCAAGGCTACTACTCCCCAATTTTGACGATGATATATGTCCAATAAATGAAGTTTGGGGTCGAATACCTTTTTCTTCAAGCAATGCTGTTTTAAAACCAATTGTAATTGGACTCATGGCAATTTTTCCTTGAAAATTTCGCTTTTCTGCGGTAAATTCAGTAATGATTCGCAGTTCTAATTTTTCATTAATACCATACTTCCAGAGGCTGGATTGGACACTGATCATGGGAAGAGAATTTGGTTTTTCGTTTAAGATCCCGTTTTCAATTTGGATATATCGGGTGGGTGTAATAAACGGGCATTCTGTTTGATCGGGCCGGTCTAATTGAATGGAAGGCAACATTTGACCAAACAGGGTATTTGAAAGTCCGCCAAGAATTAAGATTATTATTAGTGTAAAAGGGTAGTTTTTTTTCATTGATGATAGGTATTTTGTATACTTATAAGTAGTTACAATGTACAATGAAGATAAAAAATAGGGTTTTTTTTCATCACCTTGCGCTTGATTTACGGCTTTGTTTTTGAAAAACGCAATATAGAATATCCAATCAATGCACTGCATGCACTGGCTAGTAAAATAGAAATCTTACCCAATTCGATTTGCTTGGGATTCGCAAAGGCCAGATTATCGACAAAAATGGCCATGGTAAATCCGATACCGCCCAAAATCGCAGCACCCAGCAACATTGTTTTGCTTATATTTTCCGACAAACGTGCGATTCCAAGCCGAATGGCAAGGAAACTGAACAGGATGATACCAATGGGTTTACCGAGGGTAAGGCCGAAGAAAATGCCCAAACCTTCTGCACCCAAGAGTTGAGAAAAAATATCGGTATTAATATCAATAGCAGTATTCGATAGGGCGAATAAGGGTAAAATTATATACCCAACTGGCCATTGGATTTTGTGTTCGAGACGGTACGATACAGTATTGGGTTTTCCATCTTGGAAGGGTATAGCAAAAGCAATGATTACCCCTGCCAAGGTTGGATGAATACCACTGTGAAGCATAGAAAACCAGAGTAAAACCCCCAAACACAAGTAAATCCAAGGATTGGTATTCTGTTTTTGATTGAGCCAATACAGTACGCCACAGATAGCTGCTGTATACGCGATATACTCCCATTGAAAACCGCTGCCGTAAAATAGACCAATTACGAGAATTGCCCCTAGGTCGTCGATAATTGCAAGGGCAACAAGAAATACCTTTAATGCCATGGGAACACGATTGCCTAAAATTCCCATAATGGCAACGGCAAAGGCAATGTCTGTGGCAGTAGGAATACCTGCACCTGAAAGTGTTTCAAGAGAATTGAAATTGAAAAAGCAATAAATCAGTGCGGGAACGATCATACCGCCCAAAGCACCCATGAGGGGAAGCATGGCCTGTTTGCGGTCACTGAGTTCACCGATATACAATTCACGCTCGATTTCTAATCCTACAAGCAAGAAAAAAAATATCATTAAGGCTTCATTCACCCAATCGGTAATTGAGTGTTTAAGGTGAAATCCTCCTGTTTCTGTTCCGATTTCTGTATTCCAAAATGCGCGATACGACTCGCCAATCGAACCATTGGCCAAGACCAAGGAAAGAATTGTACACAGCACCAATAGTAACCCTGCCGATTGCTGACTTGCAAAAAACTCTTTGAAAAGCGTGGTGAGGCGAAAGGGTTTCCGTAAGGGTTTCATCGGCTGAACAAAAATAGGCATAACTTCGTATTTAAAATGGAATTAGACGAGACATATATGCTGCGTTGTTTGCAATTGGCTCGTCGTGGAATGTCGTGGGTGAGTCCAAATCCATGGGTGGGGGCGGTTCTTGTAAATGATTTTGAATCAGGAGCCAAGCCTTACCCCAAGCACGAAAAGATTCTCGCGGAGGCTTGGCATGCCCGTTTTGGGAAGGCACATGCAGAGCAGGCATTGCTGAATTCACTGCCTATTGATTTTGATTATACGGGAACCACTTTATATGTTAATCTAGAGCCCTGTGCACATGTGGGCAAAACACCTTCTTGTGCCAATTTGCTCATAGAGAAAGGAATTCCACGCGTTGTTGTGGGCATGCTTGATCCCAATCCGCTGGTTGCTGGAAAGGGAATTGACTTGTTACAATCGGCTGGAATAAGGGTTGAATTGGGAGTTCTAGAGAAAGATTGTATGTTTTTGAACCGAAGGTTTGTTGTAAACCAACTACATAAAAGGGCTTATACCATGCTAAAATGGGCCGAATCTGCCGATGGTTTGATGGATGGAATGAACCAAAATCGAAAGGTTATTTCGGGTTCTGAATCCCATCATTGGGTTCATGAACAGCGGGCAATGATAGATGCAGTATTGGTTGGCATTGATACGTGGCAAAAAGATAAACCCCGTCTAAACATTCGCCATGGATTACAAGGGGTAATGCAAGCCAATATAGATTTGCCTCATGTAAACAAGAATCCTGTTCGAATCGTGTTGGATCGGCATTTACGCGGTCAATACGACCAAGAGTCTTTGGCCAGATCTGATGGGAATTTGCTTATTGTATACGAAGAAGGGGTAGCTATCAAATCCCCAGCAGCAGCATCGCGAAATGGAATAACAAAGGATGTTAACAGTTCACTGCCTGATGGTATTACAACCATCACCAAAACTGGAAAGGATATCAAATCGGCAGAATCACAAGCCTATTTATTGGAAATGCCAAAGCAATATTCAATGCCAATGCTCATGAAAGCTTTGCTTGAACTGGGTATTGGGTCAGTAATGGTAGAGGGCGGAGCAAAGATTTTGTCAATGTTTATCGATGCTGGATGTGTCGACGAGGTTCATATTTTGCGAAGCCAGACGCTTGTATTAGAAAAAGGATTACAGTCTCCGGTATGGACAGGCCCTTTGTTAACCCAGGAATCTGCATTGGGAAATGATGCGCATTGGTCTTGGTATAGTCCAACATCGAAATAGTCCAACATCGAAATAGTCCAACATCAGCGCCAATCCACAGTGAATTTTTTGATAGATTGGCCGTCAACCCCCACAGAATAAATTTGGGGGTATAGGGGCCAATTCCGCTCAAAACCTTAGAATCCCAATCCCTATGAAATGCCTCTTTGGTGCCATTTTCTTCTTTCGTAAACACATCTGAGAGTTGTGGGTTGATGTGTGGCGTGAATGAATATTGCTGTAATTAAATTTGTTCTGTCGTTTAATATAATTAGCCTTGAAAAAACACAGTGTATTTTATGCCATCGCGTTAGTAGGTTTTTACTGTCCTCTTGCAGTCGTATAATCGTTTCCAAACGCTACCATAATTCGGGTTTTGCTATTTCTTGGAATGCAGGGAGAGGAGCGATTCCAGCAAAGAAAAAAGTAGTTTATCAGACCCAAACACCTTCTAAATCTGGTATTAATAAGAATTATTCTGACGGTGCAGAACATATGCCTATTCAAAAAGGCACCCCCGCTACCCCTGAAAACCCAATTGGGGTGGTGGAATCAGAACAATCGAATTTAGTGATGCTGTTGAAATCAGGAATTACCCTTACAGATGTAAATCGCACTCCAGATGTAAATCGCACTCCAAATCCAATCACTACCACAGATGTAATTTTTTGCATTGCAGATCGTCTCAGAAAAGAGAATATTGCGGGGCGCCCCCAAACGGGTAATGCAAACACAGGCATTGCAAACACAGGCATCGCAAACACAGGCATTGCAAATTGGGGTTTGCAAAACAGAGTATTGCAAACAAAACAAAGGCAGCATTTGCTATATCAAAAGACAAGAATATCGAAGAACCTGAAAGCCAAAAAAGGGTGGTTTTATTCTATCATGTCGGTTTTGCTCGGATTAATGGGCTTTATTCCAATTATGGGGTGGGTTTTTGGCCTTGCAGCCATTTTTTTTGGATTGCTTGGGATTAATTCCTTGCTCGAAGTCCTTGCATTCATAGGCATTGTTTTGGGTACATTATCAGTAGCTTCTGCACTTGTAAGCATTTTAGCGCCCACACTATCTTTGATTATTGGATTGTTGATGCTTTTTTGCATTGCCTACCTTATATATGTGTGTTTTTTTTGAGTAAATTTTTTGCTGGCATCTTACTCACACAATCACCCAAAACAAACCGACAATATTGAATGGTTCGGTTCATATCCAACCACATTTTTTCATAAAATGTTTTTATTTGCAACACGCTAGGAATCGGATTCATTGCATATACATCCCGAACGAGTTCTTCCATTTTTAGGCCATCGCGTTCGACTTGCATACAGGTGCTTTCAAAAAACAAGGTGCTGTCTGTCTTAAGATGAATGCATGCAGTGGGAGGAGCAATTTGTCTGTATAGATTCAAAAACCTGAAACTGCTCAGGCGTTTTTTCTCTTTTTGGGGTTGGGGATCTGGAAAGGTGATCCAAATTTCGGAAACCTCATTTGGTGCAAAATACGTTGTTATGGTATCGATGGGAATGCGTAAAAAAGCCACATTCGATAGTTTTTCTTCAAGTGCAGTTTTGGCACCCCGCCAAAGTCTATTTCCCTTAATATCGATGCCAATATAATTGATATGGGGATTCATTCTTGCCAAACCAAGGCTGTAATCCCCTTTTCCACAGGCCAATTCCAATACGATGGGATTCTTATTTCCAAAAAGGGAAGCCCATTGCCCTTTGCTCTCTACTGCGGGGGAATAGGCGTTGGGAAATGATTCGTATTCAGAAAATTTGACCAGTTTTGATTTGCTCATTCTGCTTGCAAAGAAAGCTTTTTTTAGAAAATATCCATTGAAGGGCAACAAACGACCCCAATTGTCGGATTTGTGCGAATCAGGCCCATGGTTAAAATTTCGCGGACACCTCGACAATATTTCCCCATAGGGTTAAGGCAACATTTTTTGGCTAAAGCTACGACTCGTTAAGGTTTCTCCCCACGCACGTCCCATCAGAAAAATATACCTTTATTCTTTCAATTGCATTTGCGGGGTTCATGAAAATCATTGGAAATGAAGAGATAAGGTTTGTAAAAAGACATCCATTCTTGGGTGCAAAGATTTACCAAAAAAATCCTCAACTTTGTTGTGTGCAGATTCACCATTCAATACAGGGTATATCGGGTTGGGCAGATTTGTCAAAGCCACTCGACATTTCACTTTCTACAGGTCCGCTGGGTGACAATCCGAATGCGTATTCTATCAACGAGGCATCGTTTAACCCCATTAGTGTGGGCGATTTTATCGGAAGTATTGCCATGGGGGGATCTGCCAATTGTGAGGTATTGACACTTTGTGCCCATGGTAACGCAACCCATACAGAGTGTGTTGGACATATTACCAAGAATCGCATTGGACTGGGGGAGGTCTTGAAACAATTTTGGTTTTCGGCACAGTTAATCAGCATACCCCTTTCCGATCGGAGATTTGTTTCATTGGGAGATCTCAATCAACACAATTTGTTGGGCTGTGAGGCATTGGTAGTAAGAAGTTTACCCAATGGCAAGGATAAAAAGTCGCAACATTGGTCTGGAAATGAACCTCCCTATTTTGCACCCGATGTGTTGGCGTATTTACGAGATTTGGGGATACAACATTTGCTCACCGATTTTCCCAGTGTGGATCCGGAATCAGACGAAGGCAAATTGCTGGCGCACCACGAATGGTGGGGACTTCCCCAACGCAGTATGGCGGGAATTACAGAAACAATTCCGTTGCAACATTCACGGTTTAACAGCACAATCACAGAATTAATCTTTGTTCCTGACGCGCTTTTTGATGGGATATATATGCTCAATTTACAAATTCCCAATTTGTGCACAGATGCCGTTCCTTCGCGTCCTGTATTGTATGCTTGGAATACCGATAAACAATAATTGTTGTGGGCGATGACGAATGAAAAGTGGCTTTATTTCTGTAATATACTGCTGTCGCGATTGATCAATGCGGGCCGCAGGCAACCCATTAACCCCCGGCGTATTTTGTGTGTAAAATGGGATGAGATCGGTGATATGGCAGTATCCGTCCATGTGTTTGAATTGCTAAAAAAACAGTTTCCCTCTGCCGAAATACATGTTTTGTGTAAGCCGGCTGTTGTTGGATTGATTGCAAACGACCCCCATATAGACAAAATACTCTCTGCAATGGAAGCATGGCAAGAACCCTATGATTTGGTAGTTGAGTTGCGGGGAACATGGAAAACACTGTGGAAATCCCTTCGCAGTAAAACCATGCCGAAGTTTCGTTTGGATCGCGGTTGGATTCGGTTTCGTCAACGGAAAAATCAGCCACATGAAGTCTTGACCAATTATAGAATTATTGCCCCTTTGCTGGAATTGGGTGACGGGTTTGACATAAAAAATACCCTAGATTTTGTTCAGCCTAGATTGCATCCGTCGGCCCACGACATTGTATTGGCCCAAGATGGGGTGGCAGATTTGTCACAACCCTCATTTGCCATCATTCATTCGGGTGCGCGCAGCGACCTTCGGCGCTGGGCACCCGAACGATTTATAGCGCTATCACAATGGTTACAGACCGAAAAAAATCTATTGCCTGTATGGGTAGGAACTGCCGATGAAGAACCCTATATAGAGTCTATTTTGTCTTCGGGTGGGACGGGTGTAAAATGGATTGCAGGCAATGGCAAATCAGATTCCTTATTGGTATTGTATGCATTTATAGAAAAATCCTCCTTGTATGTGGGAAATGAGAGTGGCCCCTTGCAATTGGCAGATATCGCAGGAGTGCCATTGGTAGCAATTGTTGGTCCAGGTGTTCCCAACGTGTTTTATCCGCGCTCCCTTCGGTCGCGCGTCCTTCACGATATTCTCGAATGTAATCCTTGTAATCAAATACATTGTGTTCGTCCTAACGATCGTTGTATTGATCGAATTTCTGTGTTACAGGTTAAAAATGCAGTTGAATCGGTGCTTGCCTAAATGGGTATTTTGAACCCTTGACGTCGAATTAGTCCTTACATCGTAGTTTCCAAGGGGTTTTACCGGGAAATAAAAAAACAACTTTCATGCAGTATCTTCGAGCAAAATGAGAAGAGCATTTGAGATAACTGTTTTGGGCACCTCTTCGGCTACGCCAACCAAATACCGTCATCCGAGTGCATATTTTGTAAGATTAGAGGGTACATATCTTTTATTGGACTGTGGGGAGGGAACACAGAGGCAATTGGCCCGCTATGGATTGCGAACTTTTCGTATTTCCCATGTATTTATTAGCCATTTACACGGAGATCACTATTTTGGTCTGCCGGGTCTAATTAGCTCCATGGCGCTATTTGGCAGAACCGAGCCCCTGATTGTAATTGGACCAGCGGCTTTGGAAGGGATAATTACCAGCATACTCAAAGCAAGTGATGCACATTTGCCTTACACGCTGACATTTATCAAGACAAAAACCGACGCGATACACACAATCATTGAGAATGACAAATTTGCCATTGTTACGGTTCCCCTCCAACACCGCATGCCTTGTACAGGATTTTTAATCAAAGAATTGGGCCCAGAACGCCATCTCAATGTGGATGCTTGTATACAATATGGTGTTCCTGTAGACCAGTATGAAGCCATTAAAAGGGGGGCTGATTATCTATCGCCCCAAAAAGGACTTATCCAAAATGAACACATTTCTGTGGCTGGTCATCCGAACCGAACGTTTGCTTATATGACAGATACGGTATACGATACCCGCCTGGTTGAGATTCTGAAGAATGTTAATTTACTCTACCATGAAGCCACTTTCTTGCATGAACTAGAGGAAAGGGCTGCAGAGACCTTTCATACCACTGCCCTTCAAGCAGGTCAAATAGCCAAAGCGGCAGGGGTTAAGGAATTGTTGATTGGTCATTTTAGTGCCCGGTATAGGGATACGAACGTTCTGTTGGAAGAAGCACAATCCGTTTTCGCGAATACCCAAGAAGCCGTTGAGGGTAGAACATATTCTGTTCTATAAATTCAACTGATTGATTAATTAAACACTGCCAATTTTGGTGTAAAAGACAATTGGACTTAAACGATTTAGCGCCGTACTTTCGTTCATTCATAATGGGTAAGCACAAATCAAACAAAGATTCCCGGCCAGATTTCCTTCGCGACAAGGATGATCGGATAGAAAAAGTGTCGGCCAAGGATATTTGGTCTGCGATTACTCTTCAGCATCCGCCAACCCGCAAAGTGGTTGGATTTTTTATGATCGTCATGTCGGTATTGATGGCCATTGGTTTTATTTCTTTTTTATTTACTGGTCAACGTGACCAAAACCATCCGGCAGGAAACATTCACAATGCTATGGGTTATTTTGGATGGGCTTTGTCTTCCTTTTTTATTGAAAAAGGCTTTGGATTGGCTGCATTTGCCTTTCTGCCTTGGATTACTTTCAGTGGATTGTATTTATTATTCGATTACCGCCCATTCTCTCTTTTGCGCATGGCCATTCATACCCTTTTGTTTTCTGTATGGCTTTCACTGAGTTTGACTTTCATAATGGGGTGGTTTGAGAGGGGTTGGTTTCCGACGGGGGGGGTATTTGGCGCAAGCGCAATTATACAAATTCAGGAGGCAATTGGCACAGTGGGTACAATTTCTCTTCTGGTTTTTTATGCCATCGCCTATTCTATTTTCTTCTTTAACGCCAACCCATTTTCGAAAATAAAATTTAATACCCAAGAGGATTTAGAAGAGGATTTGATTCTCGATGATTCTCAACTCTCCTCAATTATCCCCGAAACAGACAAGACAGTGGACACTGGATTTGAACCCACTATCGTTGAAGATTTTGAAGCGGATAAAATTGATACCGATTTGGTTGAGGTTGAATTGTGCGACGACGACATAGACCTGACCCCCGCAGAGAAGCAGGCCCTTTCAAACATATCTATTAAGTCGGTTTCACCAAAGGACGAATCCATCAGCGCCGCTTCCAGCGCCATTCAAAATGGAGAACCAGTTCCATTTTTTGACGATGACGCTGATGGCTTTGATGATGCCAAAACACACAGTTTCAACTTTGCGCCCACAAGCAATTCGGAGGCCTCGGTTTCGGGTATAAACACCTTGCTTGGCGATGATGGGTTTAAGGTAGAGGTGATGAACAGCAACCCAGAGGAGGGAGTGGAAGAAAATCTTGGTGACAATTCTATCGCTCGGATGGGCTTGGATACCCAATATGATCCCACTGCCGAATTGAGTAAATATGTTTTTCCAACCCTTGATTTGCTTCAAGAATACGATACAAAGAAGCAAGAAGTAGACATGGATGAGATTACGGCCAGCAAGGATTTAATTCTGGAAACACTGATTAACTACAAGATTGGTATCGCGCACATAAAGGCAAGTGTTGGTCCAACCATTACTTTGTATGAGATTGTGCCAGCCCCTGGGGTAAAGATATCAAGGATTAAAAATTTAGAAGATGATATCGCGCTGAGTTTGGCGGCCTTGGGCATTCGTATTATTGCACCAATACCTGGTAAGGGAACCATTGGTATTGAGGTTCCCAATAAAAATCCAGAGATGGTTCCCATCCGCAGTTTGTTGTCTAGCAAGCAATTTCAGGATTGTGACTTTCAACTGCCTGTGGTTTTGGGGAAAACGATTTCCAATGATATTTACATAGCCGATTTGGCAAAAATGCCCCATTTGCTCATGGCAGGTGCAACGGGTCAGGGCAAGTCTGTCGGTCTCAATGCAATCTTAATCTCCCTGTTATACAAGAAGCATCCGGCGTATATTAAATTTGTGTTGGTGGATCCCAAAAAAGTCGAACTCACTTTGTTCAACAAGATCGAGCGACATTATCTTGCAAAGTTGCCTGGAGACGGAGAAGCCATTATTACCGACAATCATAAAGTGGTGAATACATTAAACAGTTTGTGTTTAGAGATGGACAACCGTTATAAATTATTGCAGGATGCCTTGGTTCGAAATATTCTTGAATACAATACAAAATTTTTAGCACGCAAATTGAATCCCAATGAAGGGCATAGATTTTTGCCCTATATCGTAGTTGTGATGGACGAGGTAGCCGATTTGATTATGACTGCTGGCAAGGAGATAGAAATACCGATTGCCCGTTTGGCACAATTGGCAAGGGCTATTGGGATTCATTTAATTTTGGCTACCCAACGGCCGTCGGTGAATGTTATTACAGGGATGATCAAGGCAAATTTTCCTGCACGGATTGCATTTAGGGTATCGTCTAAGATTGATAGTAGAACAATATTGGATAGCAACGGTGCCGACCAATTGATTGGCAGAGGAGACATGTTGTATAGTGGCGGTAGCGAGGTTATCCGATTGCAATGTCCTTTTGTAGACACACCAGAAGTAGAAAGAATCGTAGACTTTATCGGAGAACAAAGGGGGTTCTCTTCAGCGTATTTATTGCCTGAGTTAAAAGAAGAAGGCGGTTTTTTATCGGGAGATGGTTTTGATTCTGACCAGCGCGATCCTATATTTGAAGATGCTGCAAGGGTAGTGGTACTCAACCAGGTTGGGAGTACAAGTATGATTCAGCGAAAATTAAAGATTGGATATAACAGGGCAGGCCGCTTGATGGATCAGCTAGAAGATGCGGGTGTTGTAGGACCCAATAACGGAAGTAAAGCCAGACAAGTATTGATTCCCGATGAATTTAGTTTGGAGCAATTTTTAAATAATTTATAATAAAAAAGAATCACAATGAAACAAACCCGATGGTTAAATTTGCTTTTGTCCTTTTTAAGTTGTGTCTTTCTGGTGGGTCTTTCAGCCCAGAACAAAGGCGATGCGAAGTCGCAGGCAATCTTGAATAAAGTTACATCTTTGTATCAATCGTATTCCACTATTAAGTCATCATTTTTAATTACCACAACTTCCAGAAATGGCAAACCATTGGTTGAGAATGGAACCATTTGGATCAAAGCCAAAAAATTCAAATTGGATTATGCTTCGCAGGAAATTTTTTGCAATGGTATGTATACTTGGACCTATAGCAAAGAAGATATGGAGGTAACCAAGGAAGATGTTAAGATTCGAAACAATAGCATAAGCCCAGCCGAAATTTTTAGTTTGTACAAGAAAGATTTTAAGAGCAAGTACGACGGCCCGATTGTCCGTAACAATAAAAATTACGATGTGATTTTATTGGCACCTTTCAAAAAGGTAAATTATGCCTATGTCAAATTAGAAATTGACAAGTCTTCTAAAAAAATACAACGCGTAATTCAGCACTTCAAAAATGGAACTGAGATCGTCATTGAAATTCAAAATTTTATTCCAAACGTGGCGATTGAAGACACTTTTTTTTCCTGGAATCAATCAGTCCACAAGGACGTTGCGTTGATCGATTTAACGAAGAAAAAGTAAGAAAAAAGCATTTGTTGAAATTCTTGCAAGTACTCTCGGGGTAGGAGCATTTTCGGTGTAAATGATTTCTAGCCCAAATGTTGTGGGTGAAAGGATCTCATTACCGCTTGTTAAGAACAGCCAATAGGGTTTTTCCAATTTCTGCAGGACTATCCACTACGTGGATTCCACACTCAGCCATGATGGCCATCTTTGCGGCGGCTGTATCATCTTTTCCCCCAACAATTGCTCCGGCATGCCCCATTCTTCGGCCTGCAGGGGCTGTTTGTCCGGCAATAAATCCTACAACGGGCTTGGTGCCAAATTCTTTAATCCAACGGGCTGCTTCTGCTTCCATTCCTCCGCCAATTTCTCCAATCATAACAATGCCTTCTGTTTCGGGGTCATTCATAAATAATTCAACCGCTTCTTTGGTTGTGGTTCCTATAATTGGGTCACCACCAATGCCTATAGCGGTGCTCTGCCCCAATCCCAATTTTGTAAGTTGGTCAACCGCTTCATAGGTAAGGGTACCAGATTTAGAAATTACGCCGATGCTGCCTTTTTTAAAAATAAATCCTGGCATAATCCCAATTTTGGTTTCGCCAGGAGTAATGATTCCTGGGCAATTTGGACCAATTAACCGACAATCATAAGATTTTATAAATTCACGAACCTTGATCATGTCTTTGATCGGAATTCCTTCGGTAATGCACACAATAACTTTAATGGCTGCTTCTGCTGCTTCCATAATGGCATCTGCAGCGAATGCGGGTGGAACAAAGATGATACTTACGTTGGCTTGGGCTTCGCGAACGGCATCTTGTACGGTATTGAAAACGGGTTTGTCTAGGTGAATAGTTCCACCCTTTCCCGGAGTCACGCCCCCGACAACAGTGCTTCCATATTCAATCATTTGTTGGGCGTGAAAGCTGCCTTCGGTGCCGGTAAAACCCTGAACGACGATACGAGAATTCTTGTTAACGAGTATGCTCATAGTAAAAAAATTCTGCGCAAAAATAGGGGAGGATTGTGCTTATTTCAAGCAGAAAAAGGTTTATTTATTGATTGCAGCAATCATTTCTTCGGACATTGGTTTTGTACCAGAGGGAAAATATCCAACGAGATAACCGTCTTCATTCACCAAAAATTTGTTGAAATTCCAACTTACTGAAGCATCCATTGAACCATTTTGGGAACGGTTACACAACCAGGTAAAAAGTGGATGTTGTTTCGAACCCTTAACATCAAGTTTTTCGCTGATTTGGAAGGTAACGCCATAATTGATTGTGCAAAATTCAATAATTTCATTTTTATCACCCGGTTCTTGATCCATAAACTGGTTGCAGGGACAACAAATTATAACCACTTTGTCGCCCATTTTTTCGTGAAGTTCTTGCAATTCTTTGTATTGAGGCGTGTACCCGCATTTGCTGGCAGAATTCACAAACAATATTTTTTTGCCCTTGAAAGAAGCAAGTTTTATTGGGGTGATTCCATCAATGGAGATCAGGGGTATGCTATACAAGGAGGTGGGAGCATTGTTTATAGTCAAGGGGTCTATGGTTTTGGATTTCCCAAATATACAGGCACTCAATAGTGTACCCATTGCACTTAATACAGATAGTATACGGATTGATTTCATATTATTCAAACAAATATAATATTATTTAGTTTTGTGTATTTTTGAACTGTGAGAGTAATTCTGTTTTTTGCCAGTGTTTTATTGCTTGTGATTTCTTGTAAAGAAGAACTTCCTGGAATCATTATGGTAGACGAAGCGAAGCCCCTGTTGGATACTTCCTATCTTGTGGCCGTCCCATCAGCATCGGCCAAGAAAGTATTGTTGTTTGATATAACAGGAGTGCGTTGTAATAATTGTCCTAAAGCGGCTATTGTGGCCAAAAAACTGTTGGCACTTAACCCAAATTCTCTGGTAGTGGTTGCCTTATACCCTAAAACGCCAAACTCTTTAACCTTCCCCTGGGCAGGTTTTGACACGATGAGTACCATAGAGTCCGAGCAAATTGCAAGTGCTTTGGGGGGTATTGGTTCTTTGCCATTGGGTTCTGTTGATCAGTTTTCTTTTAATGGCAGTAAATTAATTGACCCCAGTAATTGGGCCTCAGCCATTGCCCAGCAGATGGTCAAAGTGAGTCCTTTCAACCTTCAAATTAAAAGCACCTGGAATACCTCCGATGCAAGGGCCCGTATCGAAGTCAAGGCGATCACCAATAGCGCTGCCACAGGAAACTATAAATGGGTAATGGGCATTATAGAAAACAGTGTTATTAGCAAACAATCTGATGCAGATACTTCCAGTGGTTTTAGAGACAATTACATGCACGAACACGTGCTCAGGGCTTGTGTAGGATCTTCTCTTGGTATGGAAATTGGCAATAATATGCCCGCAGGGTGGGTTCGCGAGAAACATTTTTACATTCTTCCAAAAGCCAAGTGGAAATCCGAAAATTTAGATCTGGTGATTTGGATTTACGATGCCAATACCAAGGAAGTTTTGCAGGTCGAAAAAGCCAAAATAAAATAATGACTAAGGTCTGGGATGAGTCGATCTTGGGATTTAAACAGTACTTGCAATTAGAGAGATCGTTGTCGCCAAATAGTGTGGAGGCATATATTTCTGATATCGAAAAATTTCGTGTATGGTCCGAATCGTTGGGATGTAATGGTCCTTTTGATTCAGACAAACAACGCATACAAAAGTTTCCCGAATGGATTTCTGACATGGGATTTCAAGCCACTTCACAATCCAGAATCATCTCGGGAGTAAGGTCATTTTATAAGTTTTTGGTGCTGGAAGACGCCCTTGCTGAGAGTCCAGCCGATTTTTTAGAATTGCCAAAAACAGGCCGTAAATTACCCGTCGTCTTGAGTTTCGAGGAGATTGATGCAATGATTTTGGCAGTAGACCGTTCCCTTCCCGAAGGAGAGCGCAATGTGGCCATATTGGAAACCCTCTACAGTTGTGGATTGCGTGTGAGTGAATTGGTTGGATTGGGCATTACCCAAGTCCATGCTGATGAACAATATATCCAGGTGCTTGGCAAAGGCAATAAAGAGCGTTTGGTACCCATTGGCACAAGGGCATTAAAGCATATTAAATTATACATGAAGGAGTGTCGGATTCATATTGATGTAAAGCCCAGTAGCCGTGATATTATTTTTTTAAGCAAACGCGGTGTCCAAATGAGTCGGCAATCTGTATTTCTATTTATCAAGTCATTGGCAATCAAAGCGGGGATTAAGAAAAATATATCGCCGCATACATTCAGGCACAGTTTTGCAACGCATCTGGTAGAGGCAGGGGCCGATTTACGTGCAGTGCAAGAAATGCTCGGCCATGAAAGTATCACTACTACAGAAATTTATACACACCTCGATCGACATTATTTGGCTGATACGGTACTTAAATTTCACCCCAGATCAATTTAAGAAAACCAGCGACTCCAGGTTTTTTTTCCTCGCGTGAAATAGCCCAAAACAATAGAATCGTTGAGGGTGCCCGTTAATTCGGACAAAGGTTTCGAATGCGCATTGGGCAACAATTGGTTTTTTATTTTTTCAAATTCGCGGTGCGCCTTTACAATCTCTAGAATATGGACAAACTTGCCTTGTAGAAGAAAAAATAGGCCAGCCAAGGCATCGAACAATTTGCGTTTTTTTATGATTGCTTCGCGTTCACTTGGGACAAGATTTTTTTGCAACATCAATAAGTTATTGCGAAAATTTAAAAATGTTTTTTTGGGATTTTTATTGGAAAGTGTAGCCCCACCAATGTGAAATACTTGGCTATCGCCACAGCTCCAAATACTATACCCAAGGAGTTTTAAGCGCCAACATAAGTCAATCTCTTCCATGTGGGCAAAAAATATAGTATCTAGACCTCCGGCTTTTTCCCATGCTTCACGTTTGATAAATAGTGCCGCACCTGTTGCCCAAAATACTTGTGTGTTACCCGTGTATTGGCCAGAATTTTTTTCGACATTTCCGAAAATTCTTCCCCGACAAAATGGGTATCCAAGACGGTCGATGAATCCGCCCGCTGCGCCGGCGTATTCAAATTGGTCTCGCATATAATAATTTATGATATGGGGTTGTGCGGCTCCGAAATCGGGATTTTCCTCGGCCAATAAAAGCAATGGTTCTAACCATCCTTCTCCAGGAGCGGCATCACTATTTAACAGTACAAAATACGCATCATTCAATTGGGAGAGGGCTGTATTGTATCCACCGGCATATCCAGAATTGTTCTGCAGGCGAATGAGGCCAAGTGTAGGGTAATTTGCAGCCACCCAATCGGCACTACCGTCGCTGGAGCCGTTGTCTACAACGCTTATGCTTACTCCTTCGACCAAGCTATTGCGAATCAGTTCTGGCAAACACAGTGCAAGCATAGCCTGTGTATTGTAATTCAATACAACAATATGGACAGAGGGTTTTGATATTCGATTGTGGGTGGCTAGCATTGCTGACTGGGGACCTGAGTTACGGCAATCACATACCATAGGGTGGGGGTTTTAAGGCTATGGATTGCGTACTTTCTTAAAAGCATAAAATACAAATTGGGGTTCTGGCATTGCCATTAAAAAGACACAGCATTTTTGCTTGGGATTGCCATAGGTCTTCAAAAATCCTCCCAAACGTTCTTTTTGTATGATTCCAAGTTCTAAAAAACGTTCGACTGTAGTCGCATTAATTGAAAAAGGAAATCCAAACTCGGTGCGATCCACAATCATTTCTCCAATTTTTGCTTCTTCCTGGTGTGCAAGATACATGGGGTATGGAGTGTATTTTCCGTCTATCATTTCGGTGCTAAGCTCCTGAAGCATGTCATTTAGTGCCACAAGTTGTTTTTCAAGGGCTTTGAGTTGGGATTCTGCCTCAAGAGTCATTTATTTCTCGTTTTTGAGAATTTTGGTTGTGTACACTTGATTTTTTGTTTTGACTTGAATAAAATAGCTTCCATTTGGTTGTTCTTCAAACGGTATGGTTTGCCCCGCAGACAATCGTCCCTGAAGCACGACCTGTCCATTCGTATTGATTACTGTATATTCTGCATTCAACAAAGAAATAGTTGCTTGTAACACTACATTGTTATTTGTTGGGTTGGGGTAGCTTTTTAATTTCTCAGTTTGTATGCGAAGTTTAGAAGTTACGTTAACATATTTTAATGGTAAAGCAAACATGCCCCGTCCATGGGTGAATAAGAATAGGGTGCGGTCATCACGCATCTTAATTTCATGGAGGGCAACATTGGGAACCCGGTAATCTTTGTTCCATGTTTTTCCACTATCAATCGAGTAATACAAACCAAAATCTGTACCAGCAAAAAATACGCGGTCTGGGAATAGGGGGTCTACAGCAAGCATATTGACTGGTAAGCCAATGGGCAAATTACCAGAAATATTTTTCCAGGTAGGAATTTTGCTTAGGCTATCAAGTCCGGTTACCCTCCAAGCCCTGGGTTGATTGCTTATGTTAGAAAGTGCAACATAAACAGTGTAGGGGTCTTTCGGGTGGACGTGCAATCCTTTGATATTGTCATTGGTAACAATTGTAGGTGCGCTGCTGTTAAAATTAACTTCTTTGCCAGCCGGGGCAAGTCCTGCATTTTCAATTTTGTATAGTTGGGCAGATATTCCACCAAAATACACCACGGGATTTTCTTGGTGACTGATGCCGATGGCTTTAATTCCGGCGCGAACACTTTTATTCATAGCAGTCCAAACCTCACCCATATTGGTTGTGCGGTAAAGGAATCTGTTGGTTCGGTAAAAAACCATATTTTGGTCCTTCGGATTTAATTCATATAAGTTGATAAAATCTACACCATCGGATACAAATGCGGGGTCAGTTATATTTTTCGCAGAGGATGGAATCAAAGGATTAAAATTTGTCATTCTATGAATCGCAGCGTTTTGATAGCTCATATAGGCTACGGAGCCATCTTGTAATCCAATATGGCAATAAGCGCCGTCCCCACCGAAAAATGATTGGCTTTCGAGGGGTTTGCTTGCAACATGTGTCCCATTGTCTTGCGATCCGGCAATGCCTACCATCCCATTGGGTCCGAAACTACCACAATAGAACTGGGTTACTTTATAACCATTATTTAGATTGGCCAAAATTTCAGTGCTCGTCCATCGGTATTTATGCATTCCGCCGTCACTTCCAATGATAAATTCATTGGTTGATTTTGGAAGGTATGCAAAACAGTGGTGGTCTGCATGTCCGTTGGCTATTATATCCCAACTTACTCCTCCATTGCTGCTTGTTACAATCTTGGTTCCCCCAAAAACCAGTTTTGTAGAGTCAGTGGGGTGAGCGCCTAACATTATGCAGTATCCTTGGTAACTGGCTCCGCCGTTTGTAGGAGCTGTTTTTTCGGTCCAACGAATACCCCCATCACTGCTTTTGTAAAATCGAATTGCAATATCGCTAAATTCATATCCTTCAAATACAGCAAAAACCACCTTGGGGAATTTGGAGCAATAAGCCAATTGGATTCGTCGGTATTTTCCGGAACCGGGTGAATTTGGGAAATTTACAGCAGTAAATGTGCCAGGATTTCCGTTCGAGTCGCTGGCGATCACAAAACTCGACTGCATCGTAGCAATAATTCTTCCGCTAGGCAAACATACAATATCGTTGATTTGACTGTTGCCTCCTTTATAGACATTAACCCATGTTTTTCCGCCATCTTGTGAGCGAAACAAACCATTGGAATGGGTGCCGACAAACAAAGTTTGGCTGTCAATTTTTGAATGTTCAATATCCCAAATGGCATTGAATCCAGTCAATTTAGTCGTCGATGGAATTTGTGTAAACGTTTTACCACCATCGATTGATTTGAATACCCCTTCACCATCTACATCGGCGGAGTTTGCACGGCTTTCACCAGTACCATAATACACTTCGTCTGGATTATAGGGATTTGAAGTGATGCAACTGGGCATCATTGAAATTTGTTGTTCGTTGCTTGGTTTCCAGCTTAGACCTCCATTTTCGCTTCGCCACATACCACCAGAAATGGCTGCAGCCAGAATGATTTTTTCATTACGTGGATCTATCCAAATACTTCGGGTTCGTCCGGCTACGTTTTTTGGTCCGAGCTCGATGATTGAATCAATCGGGTTTTCATCGGCACGGCGAATGATTTGTTGCGCATCCCATTTTGCCCATTGGGTTCTTAAAAAAGGAGGGATTTTACCATTGGCATCCTTTTTTTCTTCAAACCATTGTTTGTAATAGCCGGGATGTAGCCCATTTTCGGCATTGGTTGGGTTAAAATTTTGTGAATCAATTATGCATGAAATTCCCATTATCAACAAGCAAGGGAAACACACAAAAATTATTTTTTTGGATTGATTTTTATTCATCGAGTACTACAAATATAAAACTTTCGTTGATTAAAGAAATGAAAGGGTGAGGCATTCCCCTGATTTTTCAGTAAGAAAGATAGTTTATTTACTGTATTTTTGGGTGCCATGAAATTACTCCAGCGATTAGGCTTGGGACTTGTCTTTTTGGGACTGATTGTTTGTCTTATTTGGGTATCACCCTATTCTTTTATTTTAAAGGGTATTCGTCTTACGTATTTGATGGGGGAGAAGACGGCCAATTACCTTGATTGGAAGCATTTTGATACCCGGAATATACCCAATAGCCCCAGTACTATTTCCCAATGGCCAATGGATTCCAATCGGTTAAATGTTCGTTTGAGCAATACGCTTATGGCCAAGCTTGAAAAAACCCATAGTGGCTCTTTTTTGGTATACCACAATGATACATTGGTCTGCGAAAAATACTTTGCGCCATTGTTTGCAGAAGAGCGAACGAATTCTTTCTCCATTTCAAAAACAATTGTTACGATCATGGTTCAACAAGCGATACAGCGCGGAGAACTAAGTTCATGGGATCAAAAAGTAAAAAATATTTTGCCATGGTTAAAAGGGCCTTATTCCAATAAACTTACACTCAGGCATTTGAGCACAATGTCGGCCGGACTGGATTGGAAAGAAGATTATTACTTGCCAATAGGAGTCACTGCCAAAACCTATTATGGTTCTGATGTGGGCGGTGTTTTGCGAACTATTCCCATTGTCACAGAGCCGGGTAAACAATTTGTTTATCAAAGCGGAGCCACCCAATTATTGGCCATGGTTTTAATGAAAGTAAGTGGAAGAAACATGTCAGAATTGGCTTCAAAATATTTATGGATTCCTTTGGGAGCGGAGGCTTCTGCTTCTTGGCAGCTCGACAAAAAAGAAGGTCAGGAATTGGGTTTTTGTTGTTTCGATGCGCGCGCGCGCGATTTTGGTCGTTTGGGCCTTTTGGTATTGCATCAGGGGATGGGCTTGGTAGACAGTTCATTTTTGGTAAAAGCACAACAGCCTTTTTTATCGCCCAATTACGGCCATTCATTTTGGATTGGCAAAACCGATGGTGGAATCAAATTTTCCTATTTCCAGGGATTAAACGGACAGTTTATCTGTATAGTGCCGAAATACAATATGGTGGTGGTTCGAACCGGTCACGGGATTGACAGGGGGAGCGGAGGCTCTTTGGTATTTGATTGCGTAAAAACCTATATCCATGAAGCAGTAAAGCAATTTGCCTTTCCATAATACAGTGCGCCAACCAATACCCAATATTCATTGGGTGTTTCAATGGTAAGTATATTGTCCCCTATTTAAATGGCGGGAAATCGAACGCATTCTTCAACCCTTTCTCCAAAGCACGGCTCAACTGGCAATTGATCGCCAGTATAAAACTAGTGGTTCAAATTTTCTAGGTTTAATTTTTGTATAACCTGCCAAAGATCATCGTTTCCAGTTTCAAAAATATAGGCATTTCCACGAATATCCACTTGCTTGAAGGGGTATTTTTGTTTGGCCCATTTTTGGGGTAACTGAAGTTCCATGATGAGTACTTTTCTGGGTTTGAGGGCGACGCCACTTGCGGATTTTTGTTTGAGGGTCGGAAGTATCCAATGCCTTCGCTCGTAGTTACACCGAATAATTGGCGTGGGTAATTCTTTGGCAAACTGCGGGAATCCCATGCTACCTGCCTCAATTACATAATGATTTCCGATAAGAATGGCACCAACTTTTTCTTTTTTGCAAATGGCTTGCAATTGAATAGCATCTTGTTTCAGCTGGTTCAAGGGATACACCATTATAGGAATATAAGTTTTGCCGAAATATCGAATACTGCTAAAATGCCAAAATGCAAACCCTTGACAAGCAAACAACAATACCATTACAGGGTATTTAATGCGCGGAGCGATGCGATTTATCCCACACATAATTGATGACTTTAGGGGAGTAAGTGCCCAAAACCAAGCCCAAGAAAATGGCAGTGAAAGAAAGAATCTGCCATAACCAAAGTAAACATTTTCGGTGCCATCCTGAATTTTTTCTATGCCGAATAAGAAGAATGGGACAAGCACTAATAGCAATAGTATCCAAGGTAAGTGATGCAAATTCTTTTTTTGATTGGTTGTGGCTTGCGTTTTTCGAGCCGCTACATTTTCCTTGTCTATTGGTTCTTTGCTTGTGTCTGCTATGCCGCGCCAATTAAAACAGAGCAGGGTAATCAATAGTAATACAATCATACCCAGAATAGGAATTGGCAAAAAGGTGTGTTGGAATAAGTCATTGGTGTGCGTGAAATTTGATTGTAGTGCCTTGAGACTAAAATTTGCCTGAACAGTTTTGTGAATCATCCATTCGGGATGGTTCGATTTTACGAGGTATAAAATAAAGAATAGCACTATCCCAAGGGCAATTCCTATCGCGGAATGAGACCTAGATTTTGGCAAGCAATTTTTATCTTGGAGTAGATATGGGTTGAAAAATAAAAGCAAAATAGGAACAAAAATAAAAATTGCATTCGGATTCTGTAGTATGCCCCATATACCCAAAACAATAGAAATATTGCAAAGAATAGGCCGAAGTAGACGATTCGGGATCAGTCTGTAATACCCGTATCCACTCCAGGTGGTATGGTTCATTTTAGGTTGAATAATGCGATTGAAATCCATCGCAATTCGATTTTTCAATAACCACCCTCTTTTTCCAGTGGTCCTGGTGTCTGGCAATGGATGAAGGCCATCCCCGACGGTATCAACGGTTCCTTCGATACTGCCTATCCAAGATTTTACGCTATTGAGCGCATTGATTTTTGGCTTATCATGTGTTTTTTGGGCATCTTGTTTAAGATGATTTGCCCTATGCCACAGGTAGGCGCCGAGAGATACCAAAAAGATGCCTTGCATAAATCCGCGGCTGATATATGTAGTCTGAAGCCAGGTGATGGGAAATAATAGACTTCCCAATAAAACCAAAGCTCCCTGAGTATAGCCATGATTTTTTATTGCACAGCGTGAGATCCACCACCAGGGAAGTGCAGACATCAAAAAAGTTATTATGGGCACTGCGCGATAGACCGGAATACCAACCCAAATGAAAGGAGCCGCCAACCAGGCTTCTAAACCGCTCGAATAAAGCTGTCCATAAAAAAATGGAGTATGCCATTCACCACGGGCAAAATCTGCGGCCATTTGCCACATAACACATTGGTCTGAATCGGTGTAATTGCCAGAGAAACAAATAAAAGCGAAGCAGCGAAAAGCGATGAAAGCGACAAGTACCCCTGTATAGAAGGACTTTTCGCCACCCATTATAAAATGTTTTTACGAATAATATTCAGGGCGGCCCCGGCTTTAAACCATTCTATTTGTTGCTCATTATAACTGTGATTCACATCAATGATTTCAGAAATGCCATGGGTGTGGTGCAAACGCAATTGCAGCGGTTTATTGGGCGAAAATGAGCAGAGCCCCAGAATATCAATGGTATCGTCCTCGAGAATTTTGTTGTAATCTGATTTGGCAGTAAATGTCAAAGCCAACATTCCTTGTTTTTTAAGGTTTGTTTCATGAATCCGAGCGAAACTATTTACCAAAACTGCCCGAACACCCAAATGGCGGGGTTCCATGGCAGCATGTTCGCGGCTTGACCCCTCACCGTAATTTTCATCCCCTACAACCAACGTACCGATCCCAGCAAATTTGTATGCGCGTTGGGTCTCAGGTACACCCCCGTATTCCCCATTGAGTTGGCTTTTTACTGCATTGGCTTTGTCATTGAAAAAGTTTATTGCGCCAATGAGAAGATTATTGGAGATATTGTCGAGGTGTCCGCGAAATTTTAACCATGGGCCTGCCATGGAAATATGGTCTGTAGTACATTTGCCTTTGGCTTTGATAAGCAATTTAAGTCCAAGAAGGTCTGTTTCTTCCCATGCGGGGAAAGGGTCAAGCAATTGCAATCGGCTACTATTTTTGGCAACTTGCAGTAGTATACTACTGCCATCAACTGCAGGAGATTGGTATCCGGTATTTTCGACGGCAAAGCCGCGTAAGGGCAATTCGAAACCTTGGGGGGGATCTAAAAAAACATCTTCTCCCTCTTCATTGGTGAGGGTGTCAGTGAGGGGATTAAAAGTAATATCCCCTGCAATGGCTAAGGCTGTAACCAATTCGGGGCTTCCAACAAAGGCAAATGTATTTGGATTGCCGTCGGCGCGTTTTGCAAAATTGCGGTTAAACGAATGCACGATGGTGTTTTTTTCTTGTTTTTCAGCACCCATTCGATCCCACATTCCGATACAGGGTCCGCAAGCATTGGCAAATACGGTTGCCCCAATTTGATTGAAAATACCCAGAAATCCGTCGCGGTCTATGGTATATCGAACCTGTTCGCTGCCGGGAGTGATTGTAAATTCGGCTTTTAATGTGAGTTTTTTATCAATTACCTGTTGGGCCAAACTCACTGCCCGACTAATGTCTTCATATGACGAATTGGTGCAACTGCCAATCAAACCCACTTCAATTTTTGTGGGCCATGCGTTGGCGGCCGCCAACGTTTTCATTTTTGATATTGGGGTAGCCAAATCGGGGGTATAGGGTCCGTTGAGGTGGGGTTCTAATTCATTGAGGTTGATTTCGTATACTTCGTCAAAATACTGGCTAGGATCGGCATATACTGCTGGATCGGCAGTAAGGTGTTCACGAACGGAATTTGCCATATCGGCAATTGCTTCACGACCAGTGGCACGGAGGTAACGCTCCATGCTGTCATCATATCCAAAAGTTGATGTTGTGGCACCAATTTCAGCACCCATATTGCAAATGGTCCCTTTTCCCGTACAACTCATTGCAATGGCACCTTCGCCAAAGTATTCCACAATGGCACCCGTCCCGCCTTTTACAGTCAAGATTCCGGCAACTTTTAAAATTATATCTTTTGGTGCGGCCCATCCGCTCAATTTTCCAGTAAGGTGAATTCCTATGAGTTTAGGCCATTTCAGCTCCCATGGCAAGCCAGCCATCACATCGCATGCATCCGCACCACCCACCCCAATGGCAATCATCCCCAATCCTCCAGCATTGACCGTGTGACTGTCAGTACCAATCATCATTCCGCCCGGAAATGCGTAGTTTTCAAGAATAACTTGGTGAATAATTCCCGCCCCAGGCTTCCAAAATCCCAGACCGTATTTATTTGAAACGGAGGCCAGAAAATCGAAAACTTCTGCACTCTCTGTATTGGCTTTAACCAAGTCTTCACCTGCACCCGTTTTGGCAATTATGAGGTGGTCGCAATGCACGGTGGAGGGAACGGCTACTTTTGGCCGGCCTGCTTGCATGAATTGAAGCAAAGCCATTTGGGCGGTTGCGTCTTGCATGGCCACCCGATCAGGGGCGAAATCAACATAATCTATACCCCGACCAAAGGGTTGCGGAGCGGCATCTGCCCAAAGGTGTGAGAAAAGAATTTTCTCTGAAAGGCTCAAGGGTTTTCCCAATAATAATCGAGCAGCAGCAATGCGCGCTGGCATTTTTTGGTAAACGGATTGGATGAGGTTTAGGTCGAAAGCCATGTTTGTTGAATGGGATTGGGTATTTCAACAAATTTCGGAATTTTTCTCCAATTTTTTTTTGGAAATCGGCATCTTTGTAAAGTGGATAAACCAAGGGTTATTTTGGGAATCGATCCCGGAACAAATTTGCTGGGTTATGGTTTGATTTCTATTGATGAAAAAACCCCTATTTTATTGGGATTGGGTGTAGTTCGTTTGTCTAAGGTAGGTGATGCGGGTGAGAAATTACACCATATATATGAACGCATTACGGCTCTGATTGAGGGATTTGATGTGACGGAAGTAGCAATAGAAGCTCCATTTTTTGGAAAGAATGTGCAATCCATGTTGAAACTTGGTCGGGCCCAAGGGGTGGCAATTGCGGCAGCAATTGGCAAAAAATTACCGGTGTTTGAGTACGTACCCCGAAAAATCAAACAGTCTATAGCTGGCAATGGAAATGCAAGCAAGGAACAGGTTTTTGCAATGTTACACGCACAATTTAAGTTTGAAGAAAAGCCTGAAACGATGGATGCCACCGATGGATTGGCTGCTGCAGTATGCCATTTTTATCAATTCGCACCCCGCGCTTTTGGAAGTACAAAAGGGGGTAAGGGAGGCATGGGAAAGGCTGGGGGATGGTCACAATTTTTGAAAGAAAATCCCGATCGGGAGATTTGACAAAGAACCCGGAAGAGAGAGATTTTAAGGTAATTCTATCTCCGAAAAATGAAATTGCGAAAACACTTGGGCTATGCCATTACATTCTTTCTACTGCCTGTATACCCAAAATAGTTAAGGCATGTTTGAGTGTATGAGCGGTGAGATAAGCCATTTTTAATCGGGTGTTTTTAGCAATGATATTGGTTTCACGCAAGATGTGGCATCCATTGTAGAATCGGTTAAATGTTCTGGACAAATCGATGCAGTATTGGCAAATAATGGCCGGTGAAAATTGTATGGCAGCTGTGTTTATTTCGTTTGGATAACGGTATAGTGTCTGAATAATTTCCACTTCTAGGGGATGTAAATCCTGCCCAATTTCTCCTGTTTCCCAGCCCTTTCCCGCACCACGCAAAATACTTTGAATACGCGCATAGGTATATTGAACAAAAGGTCCAGTATCGCCCTGAAAGTCGATACTTTCTTGGGGATTAAATAGCATTCGTTTGCGAGGATCCACTTTTAAAATAAAAAATTTTAGGGCAGACAATCCGAGTGATTCATATATGTTTTCGAGTTCTGCTGAATTTATGCCATCGGTTTTGCCCAATTCCAAGGTTTTGGCTTTGGCTTCATCAACCATCTCTTGCACCAAGTCGTCGGCATCTACAACGGTTCCTTCCCTACTTTTCATTTTTCCACTGGGTAGGTCCACCATGCCGTAGCTCAGATGAAACAGGCCTTGAGCATAGGGTCTACCCAATTTTTTTAGTATCAGAAACAAGACTTTAAAATGGTATTCCTGCTCGTTTCCTACCACATAAATACTTCTATCTACAAGGTGTTGTTTAAATTTGAGTTCTGCAGTTCCAATGTCTTGGGTAATGTAGACACTGGTTCCATCAGCACGAAGAACAATTTTTTCGTCAAGCCCCTCTTCTCGTAAATCAATCCAAACACTGTTGTCTTGTTTGCGGTAAAACACCCCATCAGCCAGACCCACATCGATGACATCTTTACCCAATTTATAAGTATCAGATTCATAATAATATTGATCAAAGGAGACACCTAATCGTGTATATGTTTTTTCAAAACCACTGTAAACCCAAGCATTCATGGTTTTCCATAGTGAAATCACCTGGGGTTCACTGGCTTCCCAATCGCGGAGCATTTGCTGACAAGCACGCATCAATTCCGAGTGGTTGCGCACCAGTTCTTTGATATCGTCTTTTAATTTCCCGATTTGTTTTTCTTCGGATGCTTTCTTGAGTTGATCCAATAGCAAAGCGTACTGCTCAGCAATGGGTTTTGGCGCAGCCCATTTGCCATTGATTGCCATTTCTATAATGGGAAGGGTTTCTTCACGAAGGGCATTTTCAAACAGTACATAATATTTACCAACCAAATGGTCTCCTTTTGTTTGGCTCGATTCGGGGGTTTCTCCGTTTCCAAACCGTTGCCAGGCGACCATGGATTTACAAATATGGATGCCCCTATCGTTGACTAAATTGGCCATTACAACATCATATCCGGAGGCCTTAAAAATCCTTGAAAGGCTGAGCCCGAGAAGATTATTGCGAACGTGTCCTAAGTGGAGGGGCTTATTTGTATTGGGTGAAGAGTATTCAACCATTACTTTTTCCCCAGCCCCCATTTGCGTATTGCCAAAGCTGGGATTGTTCCAATTTAATTGCAAAAAATCGGCATAAATACGGGTACTGAGACTGATGTTTAAGAACCCTTTTACCACATTGAATGCACTTACCATATTCCCATGGCTTAACAAGATCTCCCCAATTGATTTGGCAGTATTTTCGGGGGTAGAACGCGAAATGCGTAATAGAGGGAAAACCACAAAGGTATAATCTCCCACAAAATCGGGATGGGTACGCTCGATTTTGATAGGCTGAGGAATACTGCCATAGAGGCTGTTCACGGCATTTGCGATTTGGTCCGATAGCGCCTGTTCAAGATTCATTCTGAGGCAAAAATAGGTTTTTTGGCTTGGCTCGGGTGGAAAAACTGATTTCTGAAAGATTTTGCCTGATGGGGCAAACTTTTGATTTGGCTTGAGACAAGTTGTTTAATCGTGGTGGTACCCTGTGCCTCTCAGAATAGTCAAAGCACGATAAATTTGTTCAGTCATTACTACCCGAGCCAAGTGATGCGGAAAAATCCAATCGCTGAGACGTATACTGGCATATTCATTTCGCAATGTTTCGGTAAACCCATAGGCCCCTCCAATGGCAAAAATAATTTTTCCACGCGATTGAGCCAGTGTTTTGTCTAAATAGTTCGCAAATCCTTTGCTGGTAAAAGATTTCCCCCTTTCATCACACAAAATGAGGGTATCACCGACGTTCACAAATTTACGCAGTGTGTCGCTTTCTTTGATTTTCTGGATTTCCGGATCGGGGTTTCGGGCAGCAGGTAAGAGTGCAATTTTTACGGAGTGCATGGGAGCACAGCGCTTTAGATAATCGGAACAAAGAAAATCAATTTCTGGATTTTTGTGGTTTTCAATAGCGGCAACGACGATCACAATCGGGATTTTTGCAAAAACGAGACTGTTGTCAGTGGCTGAAAAAATTGAAAGTGTCCTCTCAATTAGTTGTTGAGAATTTCAAGTATTTTATCCAATTGAGGCGTGAGAATAATTTCTGTACGGCGGTTTTTTGCGCGTCCTTCGGGAGTTTCGTTGCTGGCAATGGGTTGTGTTTCTCCCCGGCCAACTGCTTGAATACGTTTGGGGTTCATCTCCGCATCTACGATCAGTATTCGGGCGATACTTGTCGCACGAAGTACACTCAAATCCCAGTTGTCTTTGATAGATTCACTGCCCTTCATTGGAATATCATCGGTATGACCCTCGATGGCCATTTGAACACTTTCATTTTTGTTTAGCACTTTTCCAATCTCAATTAAAGGGTCTCTGCCTTTGGCATCTACAACAATGCTTCCGCTTGCAAATAGAAGTTTTTCAGGTAAAATAACATACACTTTTCCATTGCGGTATTCGACTTTAATATCCAGTTTTTCGAATCCTGCAAGGGCTTTTGCGATGGCTTCTTTGAGTTCGAGTACCGCCTTTTCTTTGCGGGTAAGTTCCGCTTCAAGATCTTTCACACGCTGACTGGTTTTTTCCAATTCTTTGCGAAGTTGTTCGAGTCGGGCGCGTTCTTCTTCCGCTTTGGCCAATGCAGCGTTTAGTTCAAGTTCTTTTGTTTGAAGGATTTTATTTTTGATATTAATTTCTGTCGCGAGATTTTGTCTTTGCCCATCCAGTGTTGAGCCTAGATTTCGGATATATTGAAGATTTTCCTCAAGTTGTAATTGGCAGGTTTCCACCGTGTCTTTGAGTTCACTGAGGTGTTTTTCTGTGGCCGATTTTTCCGCTTGAATTTCAGCGAGACCCGATACCAATGACGTATTTTTTTCGAGGCAATCAGCATTTTTTCTTTCAAGGATTTTTTCCATCTCTACTTTTGACGCTTCGAGGGCTTGAAATTGTTTTTTGCTTACGCAAGAGCTTGTCGCCACAGCCAAAGCAAATAAAATCCATCCATATTTCATACACTGCGAATTTAAACACCGGGCGAAGTGCGAGCTCTATCCTTTATTCACATGTTGCCGGAAGTGGACACATACCTATGGTCAATTTGCCCTTTGGGTGGCTCCGTTTTTTTTGATCAGCCCCATGTAATCGCCGATTAAAAATTTAACTTATAGTAAAATAGTGGAAGAAAACCCAGTTGATAGGTTTCTCTGAAAAAGGGTTTTGTGTCTACATAGCTGTATTTCAAGACATTTTTCACATTCGTCACGTTCACAAAATCAAAAGCGATTTCGTGGGATATCCGTTTCGCGTTGATTCTATAAGCAATACGTATATCGAATCGGCGGTAGGGCGAGCCAAATCGCTTTGTATTCTTTAAAGAGCCAATTTCAATATATTCACGTTCATTTTTTGTAGCCAATGAATCGATAGGTGAAAATCTTCGCGCTCCGGCGAAGGTCATTTTGCCACCAATATTCAATGAGTTTTTGTTTTTAAATACAAATTCTCTTGCTATTAAACCATTGGCAGCATAATTGGTATTAAAGTCACTGCTTCTCCATATGTTATCGCTTCCTTGGTATTGTGCATCAAAAACGCTAAGCGAGGCCAAATAATAAAATCCTCTGCTGAAAAATTTCTCAATGGTAAACTCCATCCCATAATTGTACCCTTTGCCTGCATTTTGCAAACTATCGGGGAAGAATCTGCTGAATCCACTCCCAGTATTTGCCAGTGAAAAGGACGAACTTTTTAGTTCAATAGGCAGGTTAGACAGAGATTGGTAATAGGTTTCTATTTTAATTCTACTGGATTTCCCCATTTGGTGGTCCCAGCCCAAAACCGCGTGATTGCTTCTCGACAAGCCCATTTTCATGTTATGGGGGGTATTGTTCCCAGGTTGTTGGAAGTAGTATACATAGGCACTTTGATTCTGAGAGTGCATGCCTAATCCCAGATTCAATGCATCGCGTTTGGTGAGTTGATAACGGGCCCCCAAACGCAACAGTGGACCACTGTTACTGGTATTACTAATCGTTTTATGAGTTGCCAAATTTTTTCTTTCCAAAGGGGTATTGGATGGATCGAATGTGATGGTATAGGTTTGCATTTGAATTCCAGCACTGAGTGTTATTGCCGGGGTAAATTTATATTTCCATTGAATATAGGGAATGAGCATGAAAGCATTTCCATTGGCATTCCAACGGGTACTAAATTTCCAAAATAAGGGCTTATCGGGATTAAAATTTAGGCCACTATCCAAGAATGTATAGCGGTATTCTGTTGCTTGAATTCCTGCCCGCAAGGAACTTTTTGCAGAGAATTTTTTGTTGTAAAACGCATGAACACCGTATGTCTTTGTATCGAAAGTATATCCCAAATTGGGCACCAGAGAATCTTGTTTGTATTGAAGAAAAGATTTTCCGTTCCGTATAATTGTATCTGTAACATGTCTAAAAACGAGTTCGTGGTGAGCATTTACACTTTGCCATGTCATCGCAGCGCTCAGCTTTACATAACTACTTTTAGTTAAGTTGTACTGAAAGCTGCTTCCCCAAACGTGCATTTTTGAAGTAAAATACTGGTCGCGGTCATTGTCGCCATATAACTCGCTACTGCTTTCTTTCTGGTTGCTGATATTGATATCAATCGCACTGCTTCCACCTATTCCAAAGAAACTTAGGTTTCCTTTATTGTTTTTTAAGGGGAAATTTAGTTTGCACGAATAATCCTGGTAATTGGGCACTGCATTAGTTCCAATGGGAATCTTCAATGCGCTAAACATAGACAAAGTGCTATATCTGTATGTTGCCAGATAACTGGCACTGCTTTTTTTATTGAAATACCCTTCGGCCAAAATATCAGCCCCTAACAAGCCAATTTGAGAGCTATACTCTCGTTTTTTATTATTTCCATTACGCAATTTTAAATCAAATGCGCCAGCATTTGCATTGCCATATTCGGCTGGGAATGCCCCAGTAAAAAAATCTGAGTTTCCCAAGATTTTATTGTTGATAATCGAAACAGAACCACCGGTAGTTCCCGGAATTGCAAAGTGATTGGGGTTGGGAATATCAATTCCCTCCAGTCGCCACAAAATCCCCTGGGGCGAATTTCCCCTCACTACGATGTCATTGCGGGAGTCATCGGCACCCTGAACCCCGGCAAAATTAGATGCCATTCTGGCCGGATCTCCCCTGCTTCCTGCAAAACGATCTGTTTCATCCACCGTAAATAATCTTGCAGAGATCAGGGCAGCATCGTTGTTGGGCTTGTCTCCTTTAGATTTTCCTTTGATGCTAACTTCACCCACTTTTTCTATAATTTGTTCTAGCTCGTAATTGAGGATAACCTCTTTTCCGGTTGTTACAACAATATTGTTTGTGCTAAAAACCTGGTAATCGGCTGCTTCAATTGCAATTGCATATCGTCCAACTGGGACATTGTTAAGGGTAAATTCACCCATTTCATTTGCTTGTGTTTCAAATGTTGCCGGAGGGTTTGTTACGGGACCATCGAAATAAATCTTTGCATTTTTAATCACACTTTGTGATTCTTTGTCGCGTAGGGTTCCACGCACTATTTGGTTTTGGGCAAGCAACTGTTTTCCCAATACCATGAGCGTAAATATCAACAATACTTTTTTCATGTTCGAATGTAAGAATTTGTTTAGTGTAATCAATTACGGAAAATCACAAGTGTTTCTGAAATTATTACGATAAATCGCATACGGAAGGAGTTTCAACAAGAATTGGTTCGAATTGCTCGAAGTGATCATAGCAAAAAATAGGGGCTATAAGAATAAAATAAGGGAAATAAGAATGAAATAAGAGGAATCGAATGAATTTACTCTTCTTGATTTACAACCTGCTTTGATTCGTTCTCAAGTTGATAGGCAGTAAGGGATAGGGATGGGTCGGCTTGGAGTTTTAACCAATGCTTGTGTTTTAACCACCATCTCATACGAAGAGAGGGGATTCCATGACGGAAATAATTTGTAATAAGTGGATTCGCCCGAAGGGTAACATGTTTTTGGTTCATATTTTCCCACAAATAATTGATTTCATTTTCGATTTTGTCAATCAACTGAATGCTGGAATCCATCTTCCCTGTTCCGTTGCAGCTAATGCATACTTCTTGTGTAGCAATTTCGGTGGCAGGGCGAACCCGTTCACGGGTAATCTGGACCAAACCAAATTTGCTCATCGGCAAAATATTGTGTCTCGCCCTATCGGTTTTCATAGCTATTTTCAGCGTCTGAAATAATTCATTTTTCTTTTTTGGATCGCGCATATCGATAAAATCGATCACGATAATGCCACCCATGTCTCTCAATCGAACTTGTCGGGCAATTTCTTCTACAGCTTCAAGATTTATTTTAAGAACATTGGCTTCTCTATTTTGCTGGTCGTAGGAAGTGCTTCCGCTATTTACATCAACAACATGCAGTGCCTCGGTATGCTCAATGACAAGGTATGCACCACCACTGAATGGAACATTTCGACCAAATGAACTTTGAATTTGTCGGTTTATGTTGAATTGATCGAATAAGCCAATCTTACCTTGGTGTAATTTTACAATTTTATCGCTGTCGGCATTGTACTTGGTCAGCGTCTCTTTTACAGAAGCATAAATTTCGGGATCGTTGCTAACGATTTGGGTGAATGAATCATTTAAAATATCCCGTAGTAATGTTTGTAAGCGGTTTCCCTCACCCAGTACTTTTGAAGAAGTTGGGGCATTTTTGAGGGCTTGAATTAATGTATTCCATTTTTTTACCAGCTCGCGCATGTCTTTGTCTAACTCTTCGAGGGCAACACCCTCGCTTACTGTGCGAATGATTACACCAAAATTGTGGGGTCTTATACTGTCGGCAAGATCTTTTAAACGACTTTTTTCTTTTGGGTTGCCAATTTTACGACTTATCGATACGGTATTGTTAAATGGAACCAAGATAAAGTAGCGACCTGGAATGCTAATATCACACGATATTTTTGGTCCTTTGTTGGCGATAGGCTCTTTGATTACCTGAACCAAAAGGGGTTCACCCACCTTTAATACATTGCCAATTTTTCCTGTTTTTACAATGGGTTCTTCGACAGTAAACTGGTCTAGATCGCCCGATCGTGGATTTCCAGCAATGGCAGATTTTACCACCTTACGGAGTGATTTGAGGTTTGGCCCTAGGTCGAAATAAGTCAAGAAACCGTCTTTCTCTCCGCCAACGTGAATGAAGGCAGCATTGAGAGACGGGGAGATTTTTTTGACTTTACCCAAATAAAAGTCACCTACTTGAAAACCATCGGATGGGTTTTCTCTGTGAAATTCTATGAGCTTCCGGTTTGAAAGAAGTGCAATTTCTACCCCAGCCGAACTTTTTTGTATGATTAATTCGTTGGACAAAATGCGGAATTAGGATGGCGAACCAATTTATTTCTTTTTGTGACGGTTCTTGCGCAAACGCTTTTTTCTTTTGTGCGTTGCAATTTTATGACGTTTTCTTTTTTTACCGCTTGGCATATCTAATTTTTTCTTTTTTTATTGACTTTTATTTTGTGTTTTTACTGCCAAGTTAAGGTAAACCTTTGCGTTAACAGAATCTCCAACTATACCAAATATATCGCTCATTTCGAACAACCATCTAGAATTTTCGGGTTGCAAAGATATCAATTTCTCGCATTTTTTAAGTGCTTTTGGCCACTGTTGTGATTTTTTTAACAGATTTAGATGAATAAAATGGGTTTCAATATTGCTGCTGTCCGATGCGAGTGCTTGTCTGAGTGTACCCAAAAATTGCATTGGCGCTTGTAAATATTCACTTTGGTACACAATCAAAGCATTCATAATTTGGGTATTGGATGGTTGTTTTTTTAACCCAATATCAATGTATTTTTTTCCCAATTGAAATAAATATGCCGAAATGACCGGTGTTTCCATCACGCTTGCTCCAGCAAATACTAAACTTCGGGCAATTTCTGTTTCATTGCGAATGCCAAATTGCTCGGCTAGGTCGGTTTGAAGTAGGGCAACCAAGGCCGTATTTTCGGTTTCCTCTGCCCAACGTAGAGCAAGTTCCAGGCTGTCTTTTGAATAACTTCCTGGTTTACTGGTTAATATGCGAGATACGAATGGACTGGGCTTGGATTTTTCAAATATGGTATTGAGGAACTCAATGCGGGTGATTTCTCGCTGTGGTAGTTCATCTCCAACCAGTATTTGCTTTTCACTTTTTGCAGCACTGTTTGTTTCCTTTGGATGAAATTGGGACGACTTCCACCTATTGGCAATCAGTATGATTCCAACAAACCCAAACAGTATTACTGTAAACCAAACGCGCGAATGATTAACCACGCGACAAAGTTACACAATCTGTGTTAGAGGAGTGAGCTAAGAGATTTACTTTCCTTAACTTGAATAGCAAATTCTTTGGCCGGTTTAAAGCGGGCTACAAAGTGGGCCGGAACAATCAGGCTTGTATTTCGCTTGATATTTCGAGCCACCTTGGTTTTCCGTTTTTTCAATTCAAAGGTTCCAAATCCCCTTAAATAAATGTTGTTACCTGCAACCATGGAAGATTTGGCAACCAAGAAGAAGTTGTCTATAGTGTCGGCAATAATGGTCTTCTCCAAACCAGTCCGCAATGCAATTTCGTTAACGATTTCTGACTTTGTCATAATATTTGACTGCAAAAAAACTACAAAAGTTGTTCTTTTGCTACTGTTTATGGAAAGAGTTATCCAAACTTTGTTAAGATGGTATAAAATTACCGCGAGAAACCTTCCTTGGAGAGAGACCAACGATCCTTATAAAATCTGGATTTCTGAGATCATTCTACAACAAACAAGGGTAGTGCAGGGGCTTGGGTATTACAAGCGATTTTTACTGGCATTTCCGGATATAGATGCGCTTGCCAATGCCAGTGAACAGGAAATATTGAAATCTTGGCAGGGCTTGGGATACTATGCGCGTGCACGAAATATGCACAAGGCGGCCAAGGTTATTCTTTCCGAGCACAAGGGGGTTTTCCCCAACAATATGAAGATGCTGTTGGCCTTACCTGGTATTGGTAATTATACAGCTTCTGCCATTGCATCTTTCGCATTTGGATTGCCGGAGCCAGCCATCGATGGCAATGTCAAACGCGTGGGGGCAAGATTCTTTGGGTTGCATGAGCCAATTCAAACAAGCCAATTTTATACCCAGCTACACGCATTGTTAGGGCCAGTAATTGTCCAAACCAATGCCAATATCTTTAACCAAGCAATGATTGAAGTAGGGGCTTTATTGTGTTTGCCCAAGCAGCCAAAATGCGAAGAATGCCCATTAAATCTTCATTGTGTTGCTTTTTTGAATAAATTACAAAATCAAATTCCTGTTACGCTACAAAAGCAAAAACCCAGGGCGAAATACCGACAGTATCTTTGCTTACACCGGGGCGATACGGTGGCCATTCGGATTGTAAAGGAGTCGGGTATTTACCAGCATTTATATGAGTTTCCCGCAGTCTCTCTCGATGGCAAATCGGATCACTTAGATGCCATTTTAGCCCTTTTTGGAATTGTGGATAATATTTCAATAATCTCGAAGAAAACCTTCAAACATCAACTCACGCACCAAACAATTTATGCGACGTGCTGGTATTTGCGAATATATGATGATAAGTTTGTTTCGCCAAGTGATTGGGAATGGCATACCAAAGAACGCATTGCCAATTTACCCATTCATCGATTGATGGAAAAAATGATTAAATTTACATAGCAGAACAGAGACAGTAAAAAATCAAAACACAATTATGATTAATAAAGTAATTTTAATGGGCCGATTGGGAAAAGATCCTGTGGTTCGTAGGTTGGAAAATGGAAGGGTGGTTGCAAATGTGTCTATGGCCACCAATGATTACTACACAAAAGATGGCCAACGCCTTGAAAGCACCGAATGGCATGCTTTGGAAATGTGGGACAAGTTGGCCGATACGGCGGAAAAGTATTTAAAGAAGGGCAACTTATTATATGTAGAGGGAAAGATAAAAACAGACCGTTATACCGATGCCGATGGCCAGGATCGACAGGTTCGGAAAATTCGTGTTAGCAATTTCCAAATGATGGGTTCTATTTTGGGTTTGCGCAATGACGAAGCAGTAACCCGCCTCGATCAATTGGGCGTATTGAGCGATGACGCTTCCAAGCACAGTGAAATAGCAGAAAAACTTTTGGGCGACGTACATTCAGAATTTACCGAAGAAGATTTGGCAAAAATTGATCACGAAGAGGGATTTGAAGATAGCGGAGGATTGTCATCTTAATGGATGATTGTATGTTTATGGATGCTTCTGGTTCGGCAAGTTCGATATTTTTACTGGGTGTAATCAAGCAGGTTGACCCATCTATGGTACCCGAAATCGTATTGTATGGGTCTTTGATGTTGGTATGCCTCACAATTTCAGCAATTTGTGCAGCTTCAGAGAATGCTTTTTTTTCTCACAGGGAAAGTGATATAGAGGAACTTCGCTCCAGTATATCGCCCATTTCTAAAATTATTATACAATTGCTTGATCGCCCAAAGCATTTACTAGCCACTATTTTACTGCTCAATAGTTTGGTGAACGTTGCCTTTGTATTGATGTCTATTGTGATATCGGAAAAGTTTTTCGACTTAGAGGCTTTTCCCTGGTTTAAATTTTTTATTGAGGCCATTGTCGTGACCATTATTATTTTGGTATTTGGTGAAGTTATGCCGAAGGTATTTGCAACCCAACACTACAAATCATCTGCCCGTTTCTTGGTGTATCCGATGCGTGTTTTTGTATCCATTTTATGGCCATTGACTCATTTGTTGGTGAAGTTTGGTTCTGTATTAGAGCGGAAGAATAAACCCTATGCCAATGAACTCACCCCGGAAGAACTGAGCCGAGCCATTGATATGGCAAGTGATGAAGAGGATGCCCAACAGGAAAAAGAAATTCTGAAAGGAATTGTGAATATGGGAAGTATTCAAGTAAAGCAAATAATGAGGTCAAGGGTCGATATGGTCGCCATCTCAGAGGATGTTCAATATCATGCAGTACTCCAATTAATTCGCGACAAAGGATTTTCCAGAATGCCAGTATATTCCCATACGCTGGATAAAATTAAAGGCGTTCTCAATATTAAAAATTTGATTCCGCATCTTGACCAGACCAATGATTTTAGATGGCAGCAATTTGTTTCAGCACCGTATTTTATTCCTGAAAACAAGGCCATTGATGACACCCTTCAAGAAATGCGCAATAACCGCATTCACATCGCTATTGTGGTTGATGAATTTGGAGGTACCAGTGGAATTATTACCATGGAGGATATTTTAGATGAGGTTTTCGGTGACATGCAAGATGAGTTCGACGAGCTAGAAAAGAAATTTGAAGAAATTAACCAGGGGGTTTATATGTTTGAGGGAAAGAAATTGTTGGTTGATTTTGTTCGCGAGGTGGGCTTACCCATCGATGTATTTGACGATTTAGAATTGGAGAGTGATAGTTTGGGTGGGATGATAACGGAGCGTTTGGGCAGAATGCCCAAACGGGGCGATGCAATTGTTCATGCGGGTATTGGTTTTACAGTTGAATTGGCAGATCAACGCCGCGTTAAAAAGGTAAAAATTGACATTCATTCAGATGCCAAAATATCTCGCTAAGTACAGCTATATTTTTTGTTTTTTGTTGGTATTGTCTTGTGGCGGTGGCGGAACAGATTCATATGTCCCTAAACCCAAATCGTATCCAAAAATAGAGTTGCCTTCTAAGCAATACAATACGGTTGAGAAATCGGATTTACCCCTTGTTTTTGAGATACCACAATACGCATTTCTGGCTGCAGACAGCAACAATGGGGTTCATACCCCAGGTTGGTATAATGTTAACTTCCCGCAATTTGATGCAACCCTGTTTTTAACCTATTACCCTTTCAATGAGTGGGATTTATTTGATAGCTTACTCTATGATACTCGAAAACTGGTCAATAAGCACATCCAGAAAGCGGATGATATTTTGGAACGCCCAACCCAATCCATAAACCCCTTGGCCAAGGGGCTCATTTATGACATACAGGGAAATACGGCTACCAATGTAAATTTTTATGTTACAGACAGTGTGGGGCATTTTTTGCGGGGAGCACTCTACTTTAACAACCATACTGAATCAGACAGTGTAGCACCTGTATTAAAATTCATAGAACAAGATGTTTACCATCTGATTAAAACAATTCGTTGGAAATAAAAATCTAATGCCAACATTCATCAGTTGGTTTTCCCTGCTTGGCTGTCTTGAGAAATAGGTTTTAATTTGCAGCCAAGAAATCACAGAAACAATTGCCTTGGCATGGGGTTACGAAACCGTTACGCCATAAATGGCATTGTATTTGACTCAAAAAAGCATGTATTTTAAGAATAGACTTTTCAACAACCGATTCGTGCAGGGTTTAAAATATTCTGTTTGGGTGTATATTCTTTTTTTACTCATTGTATCGCCTTTGGATGCACAAAATACAAAAGCAAAAAAGCATTTGCAAACTGCAAATGTCCAATTTCAAGCAGCGGAGTTTTCTAAGGCTGTTATAAGTGTAAAAAAGGCTTTACAGGCTGATCCCACATTTGCCGATGCATATTCATTGCAAGCTTCGATTTATGAGGCACTTCATGACACTTTCAATGCCAGTAAGTCTTATAAAAATTGTTTGCGAGTAGCCCCTGAATACCAACCCATGTATTTTTACTATGGTGAGTATTTGTACCGCAACAAACACTTTAAAGAAGCGCTTTATATTTTACAATCTTTTGACAGCGTTCCCCATTTAAAGTCCTTTATTGCATCCAAACACAAAGCCTCTCTCCGTTTGGTAGACAAAGCCCATCGCTTGTTGGCAAGCATTGTGTTAGCCATGGAAGATGTTTCAATATCCGAAAATCTCCAGATTCAAAATATGGGATCAAGTATCAATACCAACCAGAATGAATATTGGCCTGGTATGCCATTTAGTGGAGATCGATTTGTATTTACACGATTGGTGGATGGGCAAGAAGATTTTTATATCAGTGAGCGCGTGAATGGTGATTGGAGCAAAGCTTTTGCCGCTTCTGGAACCATCAATACAGCTGAAAATGAAGGGACACTCAGCGTAAAGGCAGATGGATCGGCTTTGTATTATTCTCGTTGCAATCAACCTGGAGGATTGGGTAGTTGTGATTTGTATGTTAGTTACCTCGATGGTTCTGGCTGGAAAAAGGGTAATAATTTGGGAACCCCTGTGAATGGAAGTTCATGGGACTGTCAGCCCGCAATTAGTGGCGATGGCCATACACTTATATTTGCAAGCGCAAGAAAAGGAGGATTCGGAGGCAAAGATTTATGGATGAGTAAATTAACCAATGGGACATGGAGTAATCCAGAAAATTTAGGTTCTACCATCAATACCAAAGATGACGATGATGCACCTTTTCTGCACTATGATGGCAGAACACTTTATTTCTCAAGCCTTGGACATCCTGGGTTTGGAGGCGCTGATTTGCAAATGTCGCGTTTGGGAATGGATAATAAATGGTCAATACCGGAGAATTTGGGGTCTGTCATAAATACGACAGCCGAAGAATTTGGATTGTATATCGATGCTGTTGGAAAGACGGGCTATTTTGCCAGTGATCGATTGGGTGGTAAAGGCGGTTTGGATATTTATCGTTTTTTGGTTCCAGATAAATTCAAGCCCAAACCAGTTACCTATGTGTCTGGATTGTTGTTGAATGCCAAAACACAAGAACCAATCATTGCCCTGGTTCGTTTGATTGATTTAAAGACCGGAGAAGTTGTCTTTAAAGACAGCGTTCAAGATTTTTTTATTCCATTGTTTCCCAATGTCAACTATGCTTTGTACGCTTCAGCGGTGGGTTTTCTAACCCAAAGTTTAAATTTCCAACCCATTGAATCAAGTTTGGAGAAACCCTTCAAGGTTTTGGCGAAACTCAGTCCGATTGAGCCTAAACAAGTTGTAACGCTGAACAATATATTTTTTGACACAGACAAATTTGACATTAAATCTGAAAGTTTTATAGAATTAAAAATGGTCGAAACCTTGATGCGAGACAATCCGATGATGGTCATCGAGGTTCTCGGGCATACAGACAATCAGGGGTCTGCCGAGTACAACATGCATTTGTCGGGCCTGCGGGCTTCAGCGGTGATACAGTATCTTAACGTCCAGGGACTTGATCAAAAAAGACTTACTTCAAAAGGGTATGGGGCCACACAGCCCGTTGCAAGCAATGATTCAGTCCTGGGTCGAGGACAAAACCGACGCATTGAGATGCGTGTAGTCAAGATTCAATAATTCAATTTTCTGGCCGACCAATCATCAAGAGATCAATGGGTTCTTGGATAGGGTTTACTGATTTTTTTGTGGCTATTAAATTTGGCTGTCCGCCCAAAATCCAAGCGGTATACCAAAAACAGGCTACCAAATGGATCGATTGAAACATACGTTGTTCAACCATACTGTTTAGTTGCATTTCATAGTTGAGGGCATATTCTTTTTTTACTTGTTTTATTGTTTTCCCTTTGCTATTTCCATCCAATTCCCATTTATTGGATTCACCCCACAGTGTATTAAGATTTTGTTCTGTGACAAGAACACTATTGAGGCATTCATGACTTTTTTCAATAACCGACCAAATTGTATCGGCAGGATAGGCGAGATAATGGGCAATCGGGACAATCAAATTGTATTTGGAGAGGCTTATTTGCGGAATTCTGGTTTCCCACAGCGCATGGATTCCTTGTTGGTGGGTCATTTGTCCATCATAATTGATACTTGTATGAAGGGGAACGTGTGCATCGGCTATATAGTGGCCTATGTCTGCCGACAAATACAGGATTTGGTCTATATCCTTATTTCTAAAAGCTTCGCTAAGTCGATACAGCATAGATTGAACATGCCAAGGAAGAATGCCATAGGCAAGAAGCGTATCGGATGGATATTGTGTTAGCGCGATTTTCCAAAATTTGGACAATGTATCGAGAGGCATCACAGTTTCATATCGTTCGATATCTAAATAATGTTTACAAGCTTCAGTGCTATCGCTATACCTTCTTTGGTCTGGATCAACAGCATGTTCAGTTATAAATTCTATATGTGTCTTGTAAAATTGAAATAGGGGTTGGGGCAAGGCAAACACTGCTTGCTTATTGATTGTTTTGTGGCCGAGAAAACCCCAAGCAAAAAGGTGTTCATGGGGCAAAATAAATAACAGTAAAAAAGAAGCTACCTTGTGCATTGGGGGTATGGTTGGATGGGGTTTTTAGGATTGCATGGATGGTATAGGTGTTGTTTGTGATTGCACAATTTTGGCTAGTCAAAAGACAATAAACGTATATTTTATGCTAAAATTTAAGCCCAAACGCATGAGCATTGGCGAACTCAATATGGATGGATCTTCATTGTTGATTTTGCCTATCGTTTGAGCTGTTTTAAGTACATCTGAATGGTGTTCTGAAGTCCGAAATACAAGGCATCACAAATTAATGCATGACCTATCGATACTTCTTGTAAGCCATTCAGATTTTTTGATAGATAATGGAGATTTTCCAAATTCAAATCATGACCCGCATTGATCCCCAATCCAGCCTGCAAAGCCATATTGGCTGTTTCGATATAGGGTTTTAGGGCAACTATGGGGTCAGAATAAAACCCTTTGGCATATGCTTCCGTATACAATTCGATGCGGGATGCACCCGATAATGCCGCTGCCTCAACCATTCGAGGATCTGGGTTTAAAAACAGCGAAACCCTGGCATTAGATGCTTTTATACGTGTGATAACATCACATAAAAAATTTTTTTCTTGGAGAGTATTCCAACCCGCATCCGAGGTTAATGCCTCCGGGGGATCTGGAACAAGGGTTACCTGAGCGGGATTTATTTTTTCAATTAATTGGAGAAACTCCTCAGTGGGGTAGCCTTCAATATTAAATTCGACACCAATGATTTTAGATAAATCGACCACATCGTCATAGCGAATGTGGCGTCCATCTGGACGCGGGTGAACCGTTATGCCTTGCGCACCAAATCGCTCACAATCACGGGCAACTTGAAGAATATCTGGATTGTTGCCACCCCGTGCATTTCTTAGCGTGGCAATTTTGTTTAGGTTAACAGAAAGTTTAGGCGCCAACGCGATTCCATGTTTGTCAAACCCTTTATTTACAGCTATTATTTCCAGCATAGTGATACAAAAATACGGGGTTGAACCGAATTTCTACGCTCTGCTTTATGAACGATTTCAGTGCGAAGTGATAGGTATATTTTTTGTGAATTTTGTTTTATTCTGAGGGTTTCGGGGGTTTTGTTTGTTGGTTTCCCAGAAATTTTATGTGTTCTAAGAGTATATTCAATTTGAAGATTGGCAGCTGAGCCTTTTCCTGTTAATACCCAAGACGTAAAATTATTTTCGGTACTCATGGGTTGGTAGTATAAGGCAATTGGGGTTGTGAATTGCAGTATTTCTGCGCCAATTTTTAGGGGAGTAAAGGGCTTTCGATGGGTGCAATTCAATGCAAAAAGACAAGAGGTTTGACCTATGAATCGTTGGGGAATGATGGAGATTTTATGGTTAAAATTCCATCCAACAGGTCCTTGTTGCTGTATCTGAAATGTAATTCGTTGTGCGTTGTTTCCCAGTATTGTTCGATTTTGTTGGATTCCAATTCTGCTGTAATTTATGGTCTCATCGACATGGTTTGCCCCCACAAAATCATCCCAATTTCCTTCGTTCTTATTATTGCTGAATTGCCAAAAAAATCGAATCATGAAATTATGCCCAAGGGGTTCATTCCACTGGATTTGGTGTTTTATAATTATTGGCCGAATGCCCGAAGAAGTATATTCAATCTCTTTTCCAATAGTAAGTCCATATTTGAATTGTCGCTTCCCCTGGTTGCCTTGGCTAATCATTGTTGCTGTTGAGAATAGATTTTTTGTATATTGGTTAAACAACCCTTGAATTGGTTGAAAACCGTCTTCAATGCGGTAGCAACGAACCGAAATATCTGTTTCTTTCCCCAGTGCCATGGCATATCCTACTATTCCCGCAACCGAGGTGGCAGGATTCCGTTGTTTTGTAGGATTGGGGTTAGACGAGGTTTGTGTTGCCAAGGCTTGGTTGAATAAAAATTGCAATGCGTAATGACCAAACAACATTCCGCCATGGTGATTATAGTGTGTAAACCAGACTTCACTGTAAACAAATTGAGAACCAATCGCTTGAAATGAAAAATTCCCACCTTGTAATGGGGTTTTATGGGGCCATTTAAGATTGGAAGCCCATGTTCGATTGTATGTGTTTGCAGAGAGTCCCATGCCTATTGAATACCTTTTAATAGTATTTTCATATTGGCTTGCGAGGGTAAAATGCTTCAATTGGGTATTATTTTTGCGTTCTTTATTCAATAAGGTCGTGAATCTGCCATCGGTAATTAGAGATGTAATTGCACCCGTTTCGTTAATGCGACATGATATTTTTTGTGATGAGATTGCGGCCATTATTTTTATCGCACCTATTTTGAGTGCCATAGCAGAGCCAGTATATCCACGAAATTCATCAAAACCTCTTTTTTCTGCCAATAGCCAATCGGGTGTTTTTCTGGCCCAGACAATCGGTGCATTCCAGAATCCAGAAAGGCCCCCTTGCACCAATCCTTGTCCGAGTTGCATTGTATACCTTCCCAAAATCCATGATTCGATTATTTTCCATTGGGATAATCTCAAATGAAAACTTGTAAAATCGGGTTTCAATACAATTTCTCCTGGGTCGCTTTGTAGGGTAATGCCAGTGGATAAAGTATGGCTATTGCTATACCGCCATTGAATGGAATTGCCTATGGGACTGCCCAAGATGCTTGAGTCATATTTAAGATTTGGTTGATATTGAATTCCGGATAAAATAGTATGTTTAGACGCACTAATTTGATGAAACCACTGTTTTTTTTGCCAACGAATTGGCAGGTCAAATCGAAAAAATGGCTTGAGGTTTATTAATTTGTATATTGCAATATTACAATGTATTAATTCACTCATATTGAGTAGCGGTCCAAACTGTTTTTTGTGATTAACGATAGAAATTCCGTCTTCAAAATTTAGCATTGGGTGGTGCAGTATTTCGTCATCGCTCATTTGATTAATGAAAATCAGGGGGGTATCTATTTGCTGCCGATTCGGTGTTTCAAACCAACGATATGGCAGCATCCCAATGGGCAACTTTTTTTCTGCTTTATTTGAATCCACCCATTGAGAAGGTCGTTCACCACCAAAAATTTTGGGCTTAATTCCCGCATCTTTTCGCCGCTGCCATAAGTTTTTTTCCAATTTACAATCTTTGATAGTGTGTTTTTCGAGATTTCTGCATGGAAAGAGAAGAGAGGAATTACGTTCAACCTCTTTCCTATTGTTAGTGCGTAGAATACGTTTACACCAATGGTTGGAATCCCATTGGATGGCATTTTCGATAGGCATCGCAAAATGAATATTGCCCTGTTGGGCAGAACTTTTAGACAGGCATCCAATCATGGATATTACTGCCATAAATAGTTTGCCTGTAATCCGCCAATCCAGCCCAATCGCTGGTGCCATTGAAAACTTAATCCTGCTGTCCATCGTATATCCTCTTTCACAATTGTCAATGTTATGGGACTTTCGTTGCTGCGGGCCGCAACTATCGCGCGCCACCGATTTTCACCCAACCAAACTATTCCTCCTTCAGCATACGCTGTTTCAGCATTTCGGATTATCGAAGCCCAGGGCTGTATTTGATGGACACCATTACCCAACCAAATTATTCTATCCTCTTGCCACAGTTTGCTTTTCCATAGTTCCGGTTCTTGGGTTTCATTTAGCGTTTTCGAACCCCTAGTATAAAGGCCTAAAAATCGATTTGTTTGGTAAATCCATACGCCACCCTGTTTGGAATCATAGGTAAACCCTATGCGCATCATCGGATGAATGCCCATTTGTTTGTCAAATTGACCCAATATTTTTTTATATGCAATGCCGAAACCACTCTGAAGCCAAAGCGTTTTGCCAATTTTTAATTCTTTGGAAATCATCAGGGATTGATCATATAAGTCCTTGCTGCCGATATGGCCCGACTCTATTATCCATTGTTTATATTGGAATCCGACACGAATTGCAGCCAAATCTGTCACCCCGGAGGCGCAGTTGTAATAATTGCAAAAAACTTTGTTAGCAATACCTTTCTGTTCGCCATAAAAAAGGCTTGGATAGAGTATTTGTATCGTTTTTCTTGGAAAAGCAGGCTGAATAGTCGGATGAATAATACCCCCAAAAGAATCCAATTGCGCTTGTAAAAAGGGTGTCAGAATGAGGTTTAATACACAGATTCCGATATTCCTTTTTAGGCGTGTCATTCTAGTTGTTCTTTGATTCTAATGAGTTTTTCTCTGAATTCTCTGAGTTCTTGGATCAATTTGGCTTGGGGATTTACCCATTCTTCATTTCGCTTAACTTTCTTCGAAGCTTGTGCCAAACGAACACCCTTTTCATGAGAAAGATAATAAATTTCTTTCAGTACCACGATGTCTTTGGCTGTGTAAAACCGATCTCCCTTTTTGTTTTTCATCGGCTTAATTTGGGGAAAAGTTTTCTCCCAAAACCGCAACGTACTGGCTGGAACGCCAATAATTGTGCTTACAGCACCAATTTTTAAATATTTCTTTGCGGGAATCTCAGTATTTTCCATAAGCTTAGAATTTTACCATTCATCAAGTATTGCGAAGGTATGGTGCACCCTTGAATTGTAAAAGGGGTATTTAATCGAAACGGGCTATTTCTTGTTGGCTCAATTCAATCATTTTTTGGTATTGCTCATCGGTTAAGTCATTGCGGTAAAAGAATGCGGGATTGAGCGGATTGTTAAATTTTCGCACTTCATAGTGCAAATGACTTCCAGTTGAGCGACCAGTATTTCCCACAAAACCAATCAGTTGTCCTCGAATTATTTGCTGTCCAATTCGGATAGAATATCGACTTAGGTGTCCATAAAGAGTAATATAACCGTTGCCATGATTTATGATTATGTGGTTTCCATAACCCCAAGGATCTGATTTTACATGTGATACTATTCCGTTTGCAGTGGCATATACCTTTGTTCCTGTGGCCGCGGTAAAATCCATTCCCGGATGAAACGATGGGGTGTGGTAGAAAGGATCTCTTCGGTATCCAAATCCACCTGCCAAATGCCGTAAATCTTTATTTGGAATAGGCATAATCGCGGGTATTGATTCGATGGCTTTGATTCTGTCCTTCGATAAGCGTTGCAGTGTAGCATAAGATTTTTCTTGGCGTAAAGCAAGGGCTTCAAGGTGGTCTACTTTTTCTTTGATTTTCACCAGCATTTTCCCGTTTGATAGTTTGAGTAAGTCTGTATAATCCGTAGGTTGAAAATTTTCGGATTTAGTAGGGGGTGGAACATCAAAAATTGAACGGTAAATACCAATATCTTTCTCTTCTAGGGATGTCATTTTTTTTTCAAATTCATCCAATTGACGATTTGTTTGTGCTATCTCAGACAATACTAAATAATTATTTTGTTGGTTGGGCATTAAGTTAAATCGTATATAAAAAGAAGCAATCAGAAAGCTAAGAACAAGGATCAACACGACAATCAACGAACCTGCTCCGATTCTGCGCCAAACCAAATACCGAAATTGTTCTGAAATCTTTTCAAAACTTAAGGTTTTTGGATTGTAAAAATATTTTGTTCGGCGGGCCATTTATAATTCAGATATGGAGAAAACAAATATCATTCCTTAAATTTCGCAACAGAAAAATATCTGAGGTAGGTCTGTGCACGAAGCACATATTCATCCACATTACTTTGTATTAGAATTTCCTCGCTTTTTTCTAGTTGTTTAACTATTTTTCCAGGAACCCCCAAAACCATAGAATAAGCGGGTACAATCATTCCTTGCGGAATTAGGGCATTGGCGCCGATAATACTGTATTCACCTACGATGGCATTGTTGAGAATTGTGGCGTTCATTCCTACAACAACATGATGATTTAGTATTGCACCATGAACGATTGCAGAATGTCCAATAACGCAGTTTTCACCTATAATACAGGGAAATCCTGGATCGGCATGGATGACTGCATTGTCTTGTATATTGGTGTTTGACCCTACGCGGATAGAATCACTATCACCACGCAGAACCGCACCAAACCATACGCTACTGTTTGAATCTAGGGTTACATCCCCAATGATAGTTGCGTTGGGTGCTACAAATACACTGGAGGATATTTTGGGTGCTGTTTGTAATTTGTGCAACAATTCATCGGGTGTCATTGTTTCAAAAATGCGTTATTTGTAATTGATGCGCAAGTTATTTGTTGGTATTTCAAAAATGTGGGGCGTGTCAGGTGTCCCTGGGGAGTTTAAAATGGGCGCTGCAATGCAAAGTGTAAATTCATTTTCAAATGCCTGGTTATGTGTTGAAGAGGGGGTAATAGCGGGCTTGGGAGGGGAGGAAGGGTTTTTTGGGCCCGAATCATTAGCCTTAGAAGTAAATCAATTTATGGAGAGTCTTTATGTTGGTCGTACAATTGAAACCCCAAACCCAATTCATGCTGAGAGTGATATGCAATTTGAAATTGTCGATTTGGGCGGTGTCGAATTACTGCCTGGATTTGTAGATTCTCATACCCATTTGGTTTTCGCTGCGCCACGCTGGAAAGAGTTTGTAATGCGTATTGGTGGAGAAAGCTATGAGACAATTGCCGCAGCGGGCGGGGGTATTCTGAATTCTGCCAATGCCCTACAGGCAATGGATGAGGATGCACTGTTTGGTCAGGCAGCCACGAGATTACAATTGATGATTGCCCATGGTACTACAACAGTAGAGATTAAAAGTGGTTATGGTCTTACAATGGAGGCTGAACTTAAAATGTTGCGGGTTATTAGGCGACTAAAATTGGCGTTTCCAATAATAATTCAATCAACATTTTTAGGGGCCCATGCCATCCCGTTGGAGTATAAAGAACAATCAGATTTATATGTTGATTTGGTGATAAATGAGATGTTACCCCAGGTAGTTGCTGAAGGCTTAGCTGATTACATTGACGTATTTTGTGATCGGGGATTTTTTAGTCCAGCCCAAACCGATCGGATATTGAAAGCCGCTAAAGCAGTGGGTTTGCCTTCTAAAATTCATGCAAATGAATTGGGATTAACTGGAGGAGTTGAGGTTGCTGTGGCCAATGGGAGTTTGAGTGCGGATCATTTGGAATATTGTGGCAGTCATGAAATGGATATACTGCGCAATTCTTTTGGGAGTGAGGGGGGTGGAACGATGCCCGTCGCTTTACCAGGGACAAGCTATTTTTTGGGTATTCCCTATGCACCAGGCCGGGCGATGATTGACGCTGGATTGCCTTTAGCTTTGGCTTCAGATTTCAATCCTGGTAGCAGTCCGATCCTCAGTTTGCAAACAATATGGGCATTGGCCTGTACACAGATGAAATTATTGCCTGGAGAAGCGTTGAATGCAATTACGTGTAATGCGGCCAGGGCATTAAGACTTGAAAATAATGTCGGAATGCTTGCCCTTGGCATGCGAGCTGATTTTTTTACAACAGATTCGCCCAATGCCATAAATACAATTCCCTATTTTCTTGGATACAATCATTGTAAGCAAGTATTTGTATTGGGCAATCTGCAATAGCGCGAATGAAAAGGATTAGTCACAGCGTTTTGTAAATAGTTTGATTTAAGGGGTATTACAAGGCCAATTCATATCCATTTTCAATAAGTTTTTGATAGCGTTTGGCGTTGTATTTAAACAATTTGGCAGGTCGATGGGCAACGCAGTTTTCTTTTTTGCCTGTATCAGTAATAAAATCAAGAAAAAGAATTTTTTTGCGAAAATTTCGCACATCAAATTGTGTTTCCAATACTGATTCATACATATTTTGAAGTTCGGTTAACGTAAAAAGTTTGGGCAATAATTCAAATCCGATGGGCTGCCTTCTTATTCTTAATTTAAGTTGAGATTTGGCAAATTCCAAAATTTCGTTGTGATCAAATGGCAAATTTGGAATTTCATTGATGGGAAACCATGCCGCTTCTTCCGCCCAAGAGGAAGGGTTTAAATGAGCATCTTCAATTTTTATGAGGGCAAAATACGACACGGTAAAAACCCTGCCGTAAGGGTGTCTATTGACTTTGCCAAAGGTTTGTAATTGCTCCATGTATATTTTTTCTAAACCTGTCAGTTTTTGGAGCACTTTTTCGGCGGAAGAAACCAAATCAATATCTACACTGATTAAATCTCCTGGCAATGCCCATTGATCGCGGAATGGCTCTGCGCCTCGGTAAATTAATAGTATCTTAAGACCAGTTTTTTCGAATCCAAATACGACATTGTCCACAGATACGGCGGCTTTAAAATAATCACTTAGTGCATTTTTCATTGTTCAATTTATGAAAGGTATAATCACAAATATATTGTAAAAAGTACAATAATAGTTATACCATGGAATAGGTATTCAAAAAATTGACAGACTTAGTCTAATACATGAACCCATTTCCCGGTTTTTATCACCTGATTTTTTCCATTTTGGGCATGTAATCGATAGACATATACCCCACAAGGAATCACATTAATGGGAACTCCTTGGTTGGTTGTGCTGGAAAAAACCCATTTGCCTTGGAGGTCGAAAACTTCCAATTTTTCCAATGTCCAATACGAAGAAACCAATAGTAAATTATTGGCAATTTTGGCATTTAAATCAAAATGTTGAAGGGCAGTAACCGGTAAAACAAATACTTTTATTTGGCTTTCCCCATAGCATGAATTGGTATTGAAACTACGAACTTTTACCCGGTAGTTCGCAGGTTTATTTTCGAACGACCAGGTGATGGGGTTTAAGGTGGAGGTATCTGCTTTGAGTCCTGAACCAAAATTCCACCAAACCCGACTTGAGGTTGTATTTGCAGTGAAAGTGAAGGATGTTTTTGGAAGATGAATGATGGAGTCGGGTGTAACTGAAATTTTAATGGCAAGTGTATCTTGAATTCTAAGCGAAACCAGTCCATCTGCGTAGCAATATTTCTTTGGAGAAAACGCAATACGCAATTTTCCAGTGGCAATCCGTGGAAAAAGTATTGCAGTTTTAGAATCCACGAGCTGGGATGGATTGAAGTTGGGTTTGGTTTCACCATTGATATCATAAAAGGTAGTGGAGTATATACTGTCCGAGGATTCGCCTGATGAGACCGTATTAAATTTGTGTAAATTTAAGGGAGGATCGTTGGGACACAGAATGGAATCGCCAAGGTATGTAAACGTAAATTTAGATCTTGAAATGATGGTGGTTGTATCACAGGATCTACAACCCAAAATGGAGTCGATGGCACACGCTGAAATGACATATTTACCCACTGCTAAAGAATCAAAATGGGTTATTAAATGAGTTCCTTTACAATTATTGATGGTTGTGGAAAGCAATTTAGCGACAGATTTGGATGGCTTTGAAAGGATAGACCATTCATAGGGCTTTGCTTTGTTCGCGGGCTTGTTTACAGCGTTATTTAAACAAAAACTGGAATCACTGGTACATATTTTTAGTTCCTTATTCAGATTAAATACCGGAGTGAAAAAAACATCAATTGTATTGGTATCACGACTGACGCAGCCCAGTGTATCAAATGAAGCAACAAGGAATAGTGTAATTTTTTCGCCAGTAATGGGTTTTGAAGGCGCTTTTACCTTGTAATAATTGGGTCCGATACTGTCGAGATAGTCGCCATTCAAACAACGAATATTCGTATAAAAATCGCCCGTGTTCATGTCTTTATTTAAAGGGTCAAGTAGTTTGAAAGGTGGATTGCTTGCGCAAATAGGGTCAAGGGGTTTCTTCTTCCATGACAAGGCTTTGGAAAAAACCTGTTTGATGCGCAGTTCTCTCGATTCAATGCATCCTTTATTGTCTGTTATGGACAATAAAAAAGCGGTATCAGAACGGGGTAAAATGGATAGATTTTTCGAAGTGGAAATCTTTTTTAGGGCTTTGGTTGGAATCTTTCGGGGGTCTTTAAAGGCAAAGGCAAGGGTTTGATCCAAGGCATACCATTGGTAGGAGAGGGAAGTGATGTTGCCAACAAGGTCGAATGGCCCTGCTAAATAAGTGGCATTTGGACAATTGATGGTGTCTGTAATGGGGGTTTTGCCACCAAGATGGAAAGACGTTAAGGTGTCGATGATGTTAAAAGAAGTATCCCAGGTTTTAAAACATGATCCGCTGTTCGAAAACAAAGTCTGAACCTTGTATTTGCCCGGCCCGTTTAAATAGAGCGTGTCTTTCTGTAATTTGCTGGTTGCCATAAGTTTGCCATTTGCATCGTTCAATTGCCACGTACATTTAACATTTGGATTACCCCGCAGATTTTTTACTTCTAGGGCCAATTGATTGCAACCCAAGTAAGAAACCGAAGGCTCGCCATCGGGTTTTGGATAAATCGTAAATTGGTGGGTTATGCTCATTTCCAATGGAGGATCGCAATGTTGGTCGATAATTTTGATTGGAAACAAGTAGGGAATATAAGCCGTGTCAGCGAGGCTGGGATTCCAGTTAAGTTCAATAGCACATTGGTTTATGGATGAGGAATATACCTTCAATATACCCCCTTTGATATTTTTTGGAACAATTACCAAGAGGCTGTCAACTTTGGTTTGACCTAGAACGGGGATGTCGGCAACATCGAAAATTTTTGATTTTACATTTGTCCCAACACAGGTTTTGGAAATTCCACTACCAGAGAGAATGCTTGGGGCTTCATTTGTACCTTTGGCATCAAAGGTGATGGCACCAATTTCACGGGTATGTTTGGCAATGAGGGTCCATTTACCAGTCGAATCCCTCCTGTATTCCATAATTCTGTATGAAATAATACTTTTTTCATCGGCTACGGTGGGGTAAAAGGATAGGTCGCCGCTTATTGTGTCAAAAAGGGTTCCCTGGATGGGATTGGAAGTTTTATTGGGGGTACACTGAATGGCGGCAGGATTACAATACGGGGTGAACGGATTTAAATAGTTGCTATTGGGGGTAGCACTGCAGGTTTTGTTGTTAAAGGGTACTTGATACATGCTTGGGGCCAATTGAAAATGAAGCCAATCGTATTCAGAAGTATCAACCATCCCTTGTGCGATGGTTATTTTTTGATTAATTCGAATGTTTCGAATGGGGTCGAAGAAGATCGCTGGCGCGATATTGGTTTTGGATTTACACCGATTGAGATTGCCAATATACAATGTTGTTGCTACGATAGATTCTGTTCCACCAGCACTAGAGCAGTTGCCAAATGGCATTAACCAACCCGTGGCAAAAAAAGTTATTTCCTGACAACTACCCGATAAAAGAGATGTGTAAACTTTACTGTTTAAATCTACAGTGCATTGGTATATAACTTCAGAAATAGGGGCACCGAATTTACAGCTCGTGCCAGTAGAGCATTTGTATGTCAGGTCGCGAACGCTGATTTTATTTGCTTTTATAGTCACAGTTCCACAACTGTAGGATGAGCCTGCATAGCATTTAATGTTTGTGGTATCCGGTAATTTGTTTCCTGAACCACAATTTTGGTAAGCTTTGTAGGTAATCAGATACTTGTTTTTACCAATGTGACTGGCATACATTTCACCGCCCCATGTATTTGCTGCATGCAATAGTCCACTCACCAGAGCAAAGACGCTGAGTGCAATACTGTGTTTGATGGAAGAAATAAACATGGATTTTTGGCCTATATGAATGGTATATTCTTCTTTCTTTTTATGCGCTTTGGTTTCTTAAGGAAAGACACACTTGGGAAGAAAATACAATCAAATACAAATATAAAAAAAAATCGTATTCGGGGGTATTGTATCTTCGTGTATATAAAAATTTACTATTATGCCTTACCCTGAAATGCTTGTAGCCCCGATGCGTGCCGAATTAACCCAAGGTGGGTTTACTGAATTAAAAACTGCTGAAGAAGTAGTAGCTCATATTGAGGGCAATATGGGTACAACCCTTGTGATGGTCAATTCTGTTTGCGGATGTGCCGCGGGGTCGGCCCGTCCGGGTGTCTTGAAATCATTGACAGGGACTAAAAAACCCAATAAAATGTTTACGGTTTTTGCAGGTCAAGATTTGGATGCTGTCGCGAAAATCCGAGAATATATGTCTCCCTATCCACCCTCCTCTCCGGCTGTAGCGCTGTTTAAAGGGGGTGAAGTCGTTCACATGGTTGAGCGTCATATGATTGAGGGAAGAACGGCCGAGATGTTGGCCGACAATCTTCGATTTGCCTACGAAGAATTCTGTTAATCATGGCCAATGCCATATTGCTTTCAAAAGTGGAAAATATTTGCCGTGAGGTGGGGAAATTCCAACTGCAACATTGGCAAAAAATTGGACAATCTCAAATTGTAGACAAAGGGTTAAACCAGTTGGTGAGTTTTGTGGATCGGGAATCCGAATTAAAGCTAATGGACCAATTGCAATTGTTGTTGCCAGAATCTGTTTTTATTGGTGAAGAATTTAATCCTGAAAGTATTTTAGGATCTAAACCAACGTGGATTATTGATCCCTTGGATGGCACAACAAATTTTTTGCATGGGTTGCCAATATTTAGTATCAGTGTGGCTTTGTGGCGAGATGGAGCCCTTCAACTGGGTGTTGTTTGCTGTCCAGCCTTGGAAGAGTCATTTACGGCTTCTTTGGGTGAAGGCGCATATTTGAATGGGGTGCGCCTTGAATTGAACAAAGTCATCGCCATGGAACATTCGCTTATTGCCACCGGATTTCCGTATTGCGAATTCGAAAAAATGGATGCCTATTTGGCGTTGCTCGAAGCGTTAATGCGCAGCACCCATGGATTGCGGAGAATGGGTTCAGCAGCCATCGATTTGGCCTATACTGCTGCGGGAAGGTTTGATGGATTTTTTGAAATGGGTTTGGCACCATGGGATATTGCTGCAGGGGTCTTACTTGTTCAAGAAGCAGGTGGTAAAGTAGTCAATTTCAATGGAGAAAATGGGGTTTTGTTTGCCAAAGAAATTGTAGCCTCGAATCAAAGTATTTTCGACCATTTTTTGGCGATAGTTCGGGATAAGTTATCTTAACCACTGTGTATGTTTGGTAGCCTCGGATTTGAGATGTACTTTGCAAAAAACCTCAACCAATGGGATTAGTTTTGATCGATATTAACATTGTTCTGAATCTGGTTTTAGCCATGATTATGTTTGGCTTGGGATTATCGCTTAGAAAAGAAGATTTTCAGCAACTTTTTATTCAGCCAAAATCTCTTGCAATTGGCCTGTTTGCCCAAATGGTCATTTTGCCTTTAGTTGCCGCAGCCATTGCTATTTATGCCCCCATTGCCAATGAATTAAAAGTGGGAATTTTAATTTTGAGTGTGTGTCCGGGGGGAATCACCTCCAATTTAATCAGTTACTTAATCAAGGGAAACGTTGCTTTGGCAGTTTCTTTGACGGTTTGTAATGCTTTGCTATCGCTGATTTCCATTCCAATCATGGTTAATTTTTTTCTTCATTATTTCATGAAAGAGTCTGCACTGGCCAACGAGTTCATTCAATTGCCTTTTTGGAATACCCTGTTTGATATTTTTATTGTAACGATTATTCCTGCGGCTTTTGGAATGCTTGTTCGTTCACGCACCGGAGATCGGACGCTATTTTTGGGCAAGTGGCTCAATATTATTTTGCCTTGTATACTGTTGTTGGTATTTGCCTATAAATTTTTTGCCAGTCCTTCTCAGGGGGGCACAGCAATGGATATTGCGGATGTTCAACTGCTCACACCCTATGTCATCACGTTAAATATTGGCAGTATGCTCATCGGATTCTTGGTAGGTGTTCCTTTGAAATTGAGCTACCGAAATCGGGTTACCATTGCAATCGAAGTTGGCTTACACAATACCGCATTGGCATTGCTTATTGCGGGGGATAAATTGGGAAACCCTGTTATGGAAAAACCTATTTTGGTGTATGCGGCCTATTCGTTCTTTGTAACTTTTGCGATTGCTTTTTTATTGGTCACTTTCCGCAATAAAGTTCTGAAAAAAAGTCTCGACGTCGAGTAAAATTGAGGCGGGTATTAACCCTCCAATGTCTTTTTTTTCAAATAATAAATTTCGAATCTGTGTTGCCGAAATATCCAATAATGGTGAGTCATACCACTTTGCATTAAATGGAATTTCTCCTGAAGGTTTTAAAAATCCCGGCCTTGCATACACGTGCAGGGGGCAAATTTGAGCCAATTTTTGTGCGTCGTTCCAAGAGTGAAAATCTATTAGATTGTCGGCTCCCATCAGAAGGGAAAATATATGGCCTGAATACATTGAATAGAGATGTTTCACAGTACGGTATGTATAGCTTGGCATTCCCAATCCAAATTCTACATCGCAAATTTTGAAATCGGGATCTTCGGCGATGGCTTTTTTTACCCAATTCAAACGCAGATTTGCGGGCAATAGCATTTCTTCTGACTTCTGAGGATTTAATGGAGAAGGCACAAACCAGATTGAATCAAATTTTCCATATTTTTTTAGGTACTTGGCCACTTTTATATGCCCAATATGTATCGGGTTAAATGAGCCAAAATACAGGCCAATATGGGGGTTTGCAATACCCATCAGGTTTTTTTGATAAAATCCGAAACCAAAGTCAGGCATTCGGCAAAAGTATTTTCGAGCGAATCATTAATTACGACCCTATCATACTGACTTTCAAAATCTAATTCATAATGTGCTTTGGCAATGCGTTCTTTTAATTGGTGCTCAACTTCAGTACTTCTTTTGGAAAGTCTTTCCATAAGAATCTCAATACTTGGGGGTCTCAAAAATATCGCCAAAGCGTTATCGCCAAATTTGTGTTTAAGGTTCAAACCTCCTTTTACATCTACGTCAAAAATAACAGTTTTGTTTGCGGCCCAAATTCGTTTCACTTCACTCCATAAAGTCCCATACAATATTCCCGAATAGACTTCTTCATACTCTAGAAATTTATTGTCTATGATCTGTTGTCGAAAATCAGCCTCTTTCAAAAAAAGGTACTCGCGGCCATCAAGTTCACCAGGACGCGGATTGCGAGTGGTCGCGCTAATCGAAAAGTCTAATGTCAAGTTGAGTACCCCAAGCAAATGTTTCACTACGGTTGTTTTTCCCGACCCTGAGGGTGCTGAAAAGATGATGAGTTTTTTCAATTTAGCAGTGCAAATATTACAGGCTGCAAAGTTCGGTATTTTGCGCCACATTTACCCAATTTACAAGCAGTTTTACCCTTTCTCATTCTAAACCATTCAGATTTTATTTGAGATCATACGAATGAACTTTTATATTTAACAAATTATATTGCATTCAAAAATTACACTTATATTACACTAATTATTGTTTAGATAAAACGTTTTGTGCAATTTTGACGTCTTGTGAACGTGAATATCAAATTTAATCCGTATTTGAACAGTAATAAAAAATCTTTTTTACTCTGTTTTGTAATATTATATCTACTCGAAACTAGTATTTGTAGTGCGCAAACAATTTGCTATCCCTTTATTAAAAGACAATATTTTACCAATACAGAGCGGGTTGTAGCACCTGCCCAACGTATTTTTTCTTCGTGGAACACCAGCGGTATTTCTTCTCGAAATAGGGGTTTTTGGATGGCTGGATATGGTGTTGTAAGCGGGGCGAATCACTCCGATGCTTGGTTAATGCAGTTTAATGATTCAGGAAAGTTTGTCAAATCGATTCGGTTTGGTGTCAAATCTACGGGTGCAAATGAGGTGGTTTATGATGTTGTGTCTTCTCCTTCAGGGGGAGCATTGGTGGTTGGTTCTTCAGTTGTTTCCTCCATAAGTGCTAGTTTGGGCACAATTTCATATTTTTCTGCGGATGGGAAATTACGATGGACGCGTCAAACCCCATCGTCTGCCAGAAATAGTCAAAGTGATATCATAACCAAAGCCTTGGTGTATGATGCCAATACCTTTGTGGTTGTGGGTGAGGGGAGCCAGCAAACCGCAAAACGTAATTTGATTGCTGCACAATTGGATTCGAGTGGTATTACGAAATGGGGGATAAATATTGATATGGGTAACAACGAACACCATGCCCAAGGGGTCGCTAGGGTTGGCAATGAGTGGGTTGTTACGGGCTGGGCGCGATCAACCCAAACCTATCCTTTTGCAGTTTTCATTGGTCTTGACGGAAAGGTTCGAAAGATATTCAAAGGAAAAACCAATGGAATCAACCAATTTGGATCAGTGGTTGTAGCCAAAGGAGGAACCATGTTTGCAGTTGGTACAACAGGATCAAACCTTACCGCCAACGTTTTGTTAACAGCCTTTACAGCCAATGGAACCATTAAGTGGACAAAATCTATAGGGACGAACAATATTTCTGAAAATGGTCAACATATTGTATTGGAGGGTTCTTCACTTTGGGTCAGTTCTACCTATCAATCTATTACGGTAACTCGCCAATTGATGTTTCAAGTGGATACTGCAACGGGAGCGACCATTGCAACCCAGAAAATCTTGTCGAACGGAAACAACAACTATGTTTCTAATGGATTTGCGCGCAATTTTGATTACATGCAAAAAGGGGGTATGGTTTCATTTGGGGTAGACAATTCGGCTGGTTCCCACCATAATTTTATGATAAACAGTCCTTGTAACACAAGTTGCGGAACGGCTGTGAATAACGGATCTAGCGCAAACGTAACCTGGACTTGGGATACATCTTCGTATACCCCCCGCAGTTTTGGAGATTTGTCGACACTGGTTTTTGACACCGTTTCATTTAATGTAAGTCAGGCAGTGAATTGCACGCAAGCGTGTCCAATTCCAATCAAAACCATAATTTCTCCCATGGTTCTTTGTCCGGGTATACCCAGTGTTACCGTTGATGCATCTCAATTATTGGCAGAATCGTACAGTTGGAATGATGGCAATACATCGGCCAAACGAACATTTACCTCTGAGGGGACTTATTATGTAAATTCAACCAATGCCTGTGGCACCCGTAAAGATACCCTTATTGTAGGAAAAACAGTTCCACCATCCAAGTCGAAATTAAAAGATACCCTGTTTTGTAAAAGTCCGTTTTCCCATGTTGTCGACATAGCGCAGCCTTTTTGTAAATATGTGTGGGACAATGGCAGTACCCTGTCTACCCGGACCTTTACGAAGCCAGGAGTATATTGGTTAGATACTCGAAATGCCTGTGGAAGTAAGGTTGATTCTGTGCGTTTGAAATTATTATTGCCCCCCGTAAGTCCGAAAATAAAAGATACTGCCTTGTGTGTGGGAAGATCAGTAATGGTAGATTTTAACAAAGTAAATGCCAGTTTATACACCTGGCCAGATGCTGATACTGTTGTTCCAAAGCTTTTTTACACGACCGAGAAAGTCATTCTTAAAATCAATAACTTATGCGGGTTGGCCTATGATACATTTGATATAAAAATCAAGTTCTCGCCGACCAAATCTAGAGTCAAAGACACCACATTTTGTTCCTCGCAGTTTGCATGGGATTTGAATATGACCCAGTCTAATGTAATCAAATATGAGTGGGATGATTTAACCAATGGACCCCTTCGTTTGATTACTGGCAGTGGAAAATTTTGGTTAACACTTTCAAATGTATGTGGTGTTAGGACCGATACATTTAATATTTATTTTGATACATTTCCAGAGAAGCGATTGAAACCGAACGAATATTTTTGTGCAGGTACTCCATACACTCTCAAGGGACTCCAATTTTCTGGATACAGTAAATACAGCTGGAATACAGGTGCCAAAACTGGAGATATAAAGGTTTCACAGTCTGGTGTATATGTATTGACTACAAAGAATGATTGCGGAATTCGTTTCGATACGGTAACTGTTTTCGCGCTGAGATGTGATTGCAAAATGTGGATGCCCACTGCGTTTACGCCATTTGGAAGTAGAGGTTTGAATGATGAATTACGACCCAGATTTGTCGATGATTGGGGTAAGGATTGCGCAATAAAAACAGGTTACTGGAGTGTGTATAATCGTTGGGGTGAATGTATATTTGACAAAAGGCCCTTAAGTGAGGCTTGGAATGGAATATACATGGATGAACCAGTTCAAACGGGAATGTACGTTTACATCATTCATGCAATTTTTGATGAAACAGTTTCTGGATTTAGAAATTTTGATAGGCAGGGAACAGTCTTAGTTTTTGATAGTAATAAATAAAAGAAATATGAAAAAAATACTAATCTATTCGTTTTTAATTTTCTCGATATTTCCAATTGGGAAAATCGAAGCCCAGGTGACAGCTGGAGAGGGATTTGAGGCTACTGCATTTCCGCCTGCGGGTTGGCAGGCCATTGGTGGTGGTGGATTTGGAGCACCTACTTGGTCGCGCAGAACAACAGCCAATGCAGGTACTACCCCTGCCTGCACCCCATTTGGGGGTTCAGCCATGGCACGGTTTTCGGCGAGGGGTGCTACGGCCGGTGCTACGCAAACGTTGGTGTCGCCAGTAATTGATTTAAGCAAACGTGGAACAGCCAACAGTTACATCTCACTTTACGTGTTTCGTGACACAAATTACAATACGGGTGATTCAGTTTCAGTTTGGTTCAACACGGCAAGAAATTTGACAGGCGCCAAGCGTTTGGGTGGAATTATGCGATTTGCCAAGAAAACATATCCAGATTCGGTAACCCACGGGTGGTACAAATATTCGTTTGCCATACCAGCCTCTTTCACGGGTACCACCAATTATTTTGCGATTCAGGCAACTGCGCGCGGGGGTGCAAGTGGGGGTAATATTTTCATCGACAGTGTTTCCTGGGATGCTTATCCCACTTATTGTGAAGGCAAGCCTGATGCGGGTAAATTGACTGCATCGACATACTATATCTGTGGAGCAATAGGCCCATCAACGATTACCTTGTCCAATAATACAGCATCTACGGGGATTTCATTAAAGTATCAGCTGTCAACAGATTCTTCCACCTTTACTACGAATGCTTGGACAGCGAATGTAAACAATGCGAATTTTTCTGCAGCGATTGGTAAATATCGTTATATCAGAGCAATTGTATCTTGTTCAAGAAGCAGTGAATCGGATACATCCAATTGCATTCGCATATGGATTGACAATACGGCAACGGCTCCTGTCATTACCGTTACTCCAGCGAACGCGGTATTGTGTGCAGGTGCTACTACCGGTGTTCAATTGGTTGCCAGTGGTGCTACGACCTATACATGGACACCTACCACTGGATTGAGTTCAAATACGGGTGATACCATTTACGCTTTGCCTTCAGCATCTACTTTTTATACTGTATCAGGAATCGATGATAAAGGTTGTACGGGTCAAAGAAACGTGGGAGTACAGATTCAAAATGGACCAAATGTGAACTTAACGGCCACAGATACTATGGTTTGCGATGGAGATTCAGTGCAGTTGACAGCTTCGGTGGTTGCGGGTGGAGGTCCGCCACAGACCTACACGTATCTTTGGAGCAATGGGTCTACTAAAAACACCACTTTTGCCTCAGTAAGCGGAGCTTCTACAAGTTTTCAGATATCTGTAAAGAATACGGCGGGCTGTGAAACAATAAGAACCAAAACAATATACGGCGCACTCAAGCCCAAGTCAGCTGGATCTTTTTCTGTAGTATCCGGAAGAAAAGTGAACTTTAAATTTACGGGTAATAATGCTGCCAATGTGTATTGGAATTTTAGCGATGGGAATGAAAGTTTTCAGCAAACCACCACCTATACATTCAGTGCAGATGGAACATTTAAGGTGATGCTGGTTGCCAACAATCCTCCGTGTAAGTCTGATACCATGTATTTTGACGTAAAGGTAACATCCGTTCCTAGCGGCATTCGCACACAAGTTTTAGAAGGCATAAAAATGATGCCAAATCCAGCTTCGGAGCAGTTGACCATAACATTCAAGGGCATTGAGAAAGCCCTGGAAGTTTCTGTTTTTGATGCTATGGGACGCGAAGTATATACCGTAAATTATGGAACAGTAATCGGCAGCCAAGGCATTGTAATTCCTGTTGCCAATTTGACCACTGGATTATACCAAATCAAGCTCAGAACTCAGGGTGGATTAACCGCAATGGGAATGCAGGTTCTACATTAATACCTGAAAGCTTTTTCCCAAATTTGTGTGGGCGGGCCACGCCTCTGCATTTCATCTATAAAGTCAAAATTTGGCTTTGATTATTTCTCCCTGGTTATAGACCCCGGACAGCTGAATTTGGGTTAATCATGAGATTTTATTTTCAGGCGATTCTCGAATCGCAATGAAAATGATGGTTCCAGATAATTCATTTCTTGGGAATAATCAAGAGTTGACCGGGTGTAATAGCCTTGGGATTATTGAGGTGATTTTTTTTGGCAATGGATTCATGACTCACATGGTATAATTTCCCGATACGGTACAAATTTTCCCCTTTTCTTACGGTGTGTATTTTTTCTCCAGAAGAAGTTACCTTTTTTTTGTTGGATGCTAATTTCTTGTTTTTCTGAGTTGTTATTTTGCCGTGGGATTCCAAATTTGGGTGGGTTTTTGGATCTGAAGTATTTTGTATAGAATCGGGTGAGACTCTTTTTACTGGGATCGGAATTGGCTGTAAAGTTTGGTTTGGTTCGCTTGAATCGCCAAGGGGGTGGACCCAATCATCAAGCCATAATTTTTTCATAGATTGGCAAACTGCATTTCTCAGGGTATCGATGGACAAGGTGTCTTTTTTGTTTATTTTATTATAAGATTGCAGGAATGAAAGGCTAAAGAGTTTGCCTTGTAAGGCATAACCGGAGGCGGTAAAATGGAGTTTGTCTGCGAGGGTTAATTTATTTTTATACCATAAGTTCATTGAGCCCCATCCGCCCATCGTGGCATTCAAATCATACAAGGTGAGGTGGCTATTCTTCGCCAGGGTTTTGAGTTGATTGTTTACCGATATTTGATTTGGAGGTATCAAATTCCGGCTCCGTGTATCGGGGGCTGTTGTAATGATAATTGCAGTTTGGGGTGAGGCAAGAACCAGTTCTGAGAGGAATTTTTGAACCGATTTAGAATAGGCGGCGCTATCGTATTTTTCATTATAGGATTCATTTGTGCCAAATGAGAAAATCACAATATCGGGTTTAAGGTGGGCAATTTGTTCGATTGCCCACGGGGCTTTTTCGATGAGGTGAGTGAATTGCGCACCGACAACGCCGCAATGGTGGTATGCGATTCCTCTTCGTGGGGTTGGGAGCAATTCAAATCCGTAGAATCCATAATGGTTTTGCACAGGGTGGGTCGAGAGGGTGGTGAGGGTGAATGATTTGACAAATGTTTGGCTTGTGTATGAACTGACTCCCCAACCAGAAGTATACAATTGGCTACCTGCCCAAGAAAACGCATCGTTCAATTGGGTAATATATGATTTTGGATCTGCGGTATGCCAAATATTGATACGTTGGAATACACTATCATTGAATTTTTCATTGAATGCAATTGTGATTTGTGCATTTGCATTGTGGGTTACTGCCCCATATCCAATCAATCCAAGCGGCTCAAGAAGGTTTGGTGTTAAAGTTTTGATTCCTGTCCAAACCCCCTTTTGGCTCAGCAATGCTCCCCGTGGGCCATAACTTTTAGCCAAAGCATAGGGGAATAGCAATCCTTGTCCGGCATTGCCAAAGAAGCCCTGCAATTGCCGCCGAATTTCACCGCTAAAATAGTCACCTTGGATATGACTGTCTCCAATATGAATGATTGTAAACATCGTATCGATACTTTTTTTACTTTGGTTCTTAATTACAGCATGTAATTTTTCCATGGCTTTTTCCAGTTTTTGCGAATCCTCTAAGGGATTAAAGTCATTGAAAATCAGTTGGCTATCTGTTGATTCAGACTGGGAATGGAGATTATTTGCAATTAAAAATAGGGCAATAACAAGAGAAACAATTTGCTTGAATGCCATTAGAATTGGAAGTAAATGAAGGGTTGAACAATATCGTCTTTGAATTGAACCACAATCTGAAGGGCAATGGCAATCCAGATTATCCATGTTATAGCGGGGAGACGAAGCAGCAGTTTGAAACATTTTTCTTTGATTCTCTGCGGGAAAAATACGATGAAAGCTGCAATCAATAAGAGATAGGCAACTGAAGATCGCGATATCCAAAATCCCGTAAAATTTAACCATTCTGTATTATAAACCATTTGCCCAATACTAACAAAGGCCGATTCAAATGAACTGGCACGGAATAAAATCCAACACAGACCGACAAAATGGAACGTTAACACTGTGCCGAACAGGGATGAATACCAAGTTTCCTTGGAAGAAGGGAAAATCTGTTTCCATAATTTATGCAAAGCCAAAGCCAATCCATGGGCTAAACCCCAGAATACGAAACGCCAATTTGCCCCGTGCCAAAGACCGCCAATAAACATGGTTGTCATAAGGAATAAGTATGTTTTAACCTCCCCTTTGCGGTTTCCACCCAATGGGATATAAACATAGTCGCGCAGCCAATTACTGAGAGATATATGCCATTTTCTCCAAAATTCAGTAATGTTTTTTGCCAAATAGGGATTGTCGAAGTTTTCCTTAAGTCGGTAACCTAGCATGAGTGCAATGCCAATGGCGATGTCTGAATAACCAGAAAAATCAAAATAAATTTGAAAACTATAAGCGTACATAGCCAGCAAATTCTCACCACCAGAAAATCCAGAGGGTGTTTGGTGAACGAGGTCTACATATTTTCCCAAATAGTCAGCAATGAACAATTTTTTTAATAATCCAGTAATAATTCTCAACAAGCTTTCCTTGTATAAGGAGAGGTTGATTATTTGTGGTGCAATAATCTGCGGGAGAAAATCTTTGGCTCTTACAATTGGACCAGCAACCAAATGCGGAAAAAATGTCATGTAAAAAGCATAATCACCTATATTTTTGCTTGCGGGTATTTCATTTCGGTATACATCGACTAGATAGCTTATGGATTGAAAAGTGTAAAACGAGATTCCAATTGGCAAAAACAAATCCTGGTTTATAAAGGATGTTCCCAAAAGTTCGTTGCAATTTTGAATAAAGAAATTGGCATATTTGAAATACAGGAGAAAAGAAAGACTGTAAGACAGTGAGATCCAAAGCAGGATTTTTTTCACAATCCCATTTTTTTTCTGAATCAGGAGTGCAAATAAATAATCACTCAAGATCATCAGTGCAAAAAGGCCAAGAAAAGGGCCGCTCGATTTGTAGTAGAAAAATAGGCTAAATGCGATGATATATACTTTTCGCCAAGTATTTTTTTGAATGAAAATTGCATAGAAAATTAAAAAGATACCAAAAATTGCTAAAAAACTAAATTCGGTAAAGAACCATGGATCTGAAGTGGAATAAGCCAGAACTTTGTGCAAGAAGTCGGGCTTCGTCAATGGGGAAAGAACACCCTGTAACCAGTTAGTATCCACGGAATTTCACAGCATTTAAAGTGATAATCGATGAACGGAAGGGGCGTCCTCTTTTGGTGGGTACTTTCATGGATATCTTATATTTGGCTTCCGTTTCTAGCCAAACAGCAATGCTGTCCATCCACATTCTGTATCCCTTGCTGCTTGGATGTCTTCCGTCCTCTGCTCGGGGCAATACCAATTTTTTTGTCAGAAAGTAAGTCCCCGTATCGGCAGAACTTTTAAATACTTTGTTGATACCGAAATCTTCTTGCCAATTGGCAGGTCCAATCCATGCATAGGGAATTCCTTTGAGTTTTTCGGCGAGTAAATCTGCTGCATTTTTTCTGATTTTCAGGTCTTTGGCATATAATTCATTGAGCCCAAATACCAAAAAAATATACGTGGGTTTGTAACGTGCAATAATACGTTCAATTGTATCTGAACGGCCAAAATTGAGTATTGTAGCCGAGTACCACTCCATCGATAAAACAAGGCGGTGACCGTTTTCAAAACAATAATCATTTAAGGGATACCGCAAGCCCCCACTTTCAGAATCGCCAATTAATATAATTCTATATTTGGTGCTGTCTGTGGTTTGTGGGAATTCATATTTCGGGATGATGAATGATTTATGGGAACCAATAAAGGACATATCAACCCTTGCATTGCTCGGCATCGAATCGGTGTTTATAGAGTCAGTTTTTTGGATTACAGATTTTGCAAGTGGATTGTGATTCGAGTCAATAGCGATCAACATCGTATCATTATCTTGAATTTCTTGTAGCTTTTTTAGTTCAAAAGTTCCAATTTTTATTGATTTCGGATAGGCACTGTATGCGTAAATGAGTAAAACAGGAATAAGAATACTGAGGCCTGCCCAAACAATCAACCACCTAGACGGGGGTTTTGAAGAAGATACACAGGGTGATGTTTTTTTGGATGATTTTGTTAAAGCCAAAGCAAAACAAAAATAAATGAATCGCTTGTAATTACGCCAAAAGTTGCAATTTTTTTAGGTGGTAATCTACTAAATTCACAATGGGTTCGCTCGTAACGATTCCTACTTTTATGCGGTGAATTGTACAAGCTTCTTTTAATAAATCACTAAAATGAAAGGCCACGGACCCTACAAAATGTACGGGCACATCTTTGTGGTTTTGGTATTTCCAGATATGAATGTTTATAAATTTACTGAAGCCGTTGTAAATAAAATCTCGTACCCATTTCTCGTCGCGGTTATCACTGAGAAAGGGCATGAACGAAGCCAAATACACATTTGGATTGGGTTTGTTATAAATAGAATCAAATATGTTTTCTTTTGTCAGATTGTATCTCTCTTTAAGACCATTGTTGATTTTTTCGGGTAGTTCGTGATACAGAAACATGCGAAGTAGGTCTTTGCCATAATAGGTTCCACTTGCTTCATCACCCAGGACATATCCCAGGGCGGGCACTTCCTCGAATATCGTGGTTCCGTCAAAATAACAGCTATTAGAGCCTGTGCCCAAAATACAAGAAATGCCTGGATTATCACCACAGGTAGCATAAACGGCACCATGTAAATCGTGGTCTACCACCACTTTGGCCTTATTAAAAACAGAATTTAGGGCCTTGTCAACAACCGCATTTCGTTTTGGATCGCTGGCACCTGCCCCATAAAAAAAGACTTGTTCAACCTGCTGGGCGATCGCAAGGAGTGAAGTATTTTTTTTAAGTTCCGTTTCGATTAGCTCACTGGTATGAAAAAATGGGTTGAATCCCATTGTGTTAAATGATAGACGCGTGGAACCGCCGTCAGTAAAAATCCAATCACATTTTGTGCTTCCACTGTCAGCAATGAGAATCATAGTTTAAAAAATTTCTGCAATTTACTTATATTTCGCTTAGTGTCAACCAAACACTTTAAAAAAATTTTTGTGTTTGGTAAAATAATTTTGGGTTATATTGCTAGTATAAATTGCTGTTAATCTATGTCTTTGAGCACATCTTTGAATCCCCATGTTTCTGTAGATTGTTCAATCTTTGGATTCAGTGACAACAGCTTGTGTTTGTTGTTGATCAATAGAAATGGTGCAAAAAGTACCTTCAAAAATGATGATAATCGTTTTGCTCTACCAGGAGATTTGGTTCGGGACAATGAAAATCTAGATGAGGCTGCCGACCGTATATTAAAAGAACTCACCGGATTATCTGGGATTTTTCTGCATCAATTTAAAGCATTTGGAGACCCATTGCGCATTGCAAAAGCCAAAGATCGCGACTGGTTAAAAGGGGTTCGTCAAGAGCCCGATGCGCGTGTAATAACCGTAGCCTATTTGGCGTTGATTGATAGAACTAAAGTTGAGATTAAGCCTGGCTCATTTACCAACGAGGCAAAGTGGGTTCCAATTTCTGAAATTAAGGATTTGGTCTTTGATCACAACGAGATTTTTGGGGGGGCATTGTTGGCTTTACGTGAAATGATTCAGATTTACCCGATTGCTTTTAAATTACTACCCGTTAAATTTACAATGGGGGATTTGCAGTCACTGTACGAAACAATTTTAGAACGGGAAGTTGATAAACGCAATTTCAGAAGGAAAATGGTACATTCTGGACTTGTTCGGGCCTTGCCAGAAAAACAATATGGCGTGAGCAATAAGCCAGCTCGTTTTTATGTTTTTAATGGAAGTACTTCCGAGGGATTATATTCTAGCATAGTAAATCTTAAAATGGAGGGTTCTATTACTGTGTTTAATTGATAAGTCTTAACTTTGCCCTTTCATTTTTCATTAAACAATGCTTTCCGTTTCTAATGTATCCCTGCGTTTTGGTAAACGCGTTCTGTTTGAAGAGGTGAATCTCAAATATTCCAATGGAAACTGTTATGGTATTATTGGTGCCAATGGTGCTGGGAAATCCACATTTTTAAAAATTCTATCCGGTGAAATTGATCCAAATACAGGGTCTGTTGATTTAGAACCTGGAAAGCGAATGGCTGTATTGTCACAAAACCACTTTGCATTTGACGAAATGCCCGTATTGCAAACCGTAATTCGCGGTCACCAAAAACTCTGGGCAATCATGGAAGAGAAAGATATGCTCTATGCCAAAGAAGATTTTTCTGAAGATGATGGAATGCGTGCGAGTACTTTGGAAGGCGAATTTGCTGAGATGGATGGTTGGAATGCCGAAAGCGATGCGGCAACCTTATTGGGTAGTTTGGGCATCCTCGAGCAATTTCACGGCTATTTGGTAAAGGACTTAAGTGGAAATCAGAAGGTTAGGGTTCTTTTGGCGCAGGCGCTATTTGGCAATCCAGATGTTTTGTTGATGGATGAACCCACAAACGATTTGGACGTAGACACAATTCGTTGGCTCGAAGATTTTCTTGCCAATTTTGAGAATACGGTATTGGTTGTGAGTCATGACCGACATTTTTTAGACAATGTATGCACCCATGTATGCGATATTGATTTTAGAAAAATTCAGATTTTCAGTGGAAATTATACTTTTTGGTACCAGAGTTCTCAATTGGCATTGCGTCAGCGGTCTGATCAAAACAAGAAATCAGAAGACAAGAAAAAGGAATTATTGGAGTTTATTGCTCGTTTTAGTGCCAACGTAGCCAAAAGTAGACAAGCAACGGCGCGCAAGAAAATGTTAGAGAAATTGAATATCGAAGATATTCAACCAAGTACCCGGAAATATCCCGGTATCATTATCAAGCAAAATAGAGAGGTTGGAGATCAGATTCTAACCTTAGAAAATCTTAGCCTAAAGGCCGAATCGGGTGAATATTTATTTAGTAAAGTGAGTTTTACCATCCGAAAGGGTGATAAAATTGCATTTGTTTCGAGAAATACCTTGGCCTTGAATATGCTGTTTAAGGTTTTATGGGCAGAGGCCAAACCCAGTGGGGGTAAATTTCAGTGGGGGCTTACTGTGACGATGGGACATTTGCCCAACGAAAACGAAAAATATTTTACAGATAAGATTAATCTTGTTGATTGGCTTCGTCAATATTCAGTCGAAAAAGATGAAACATATATCAGGGGATTTTTGGGAAGGATGCTCTTTAGCGGTGAAGAAACCCAAAAGTTGTGCACGGTATTGAGTGGAGGAGAGAAAGTACGTTGTATGCTCAGCAAATTGATGATGGAAAATCCCAATGTGCTTTTGCTGGACGAACCCACCAACCACCTTGATCTTGAAAGTATTCAAGCATTGAACAATGGCTTGTTGGATTATGCTGGGGTAATTTTACTCCATTCGCATGATCAAGAATTTATCAATACGATTGCGAACCGCATTATTGAAATCACCCCAAATGGCATTGTAGACAAATATATGTCTTATGAAGAATTTGCCGAAGACCAACAAATTAAGGATCGAAAAACAGAATTATATCAACCATGAATATGAAAAAGAAAGAATTATATATGTCGGCTTTGGCCTTAGGAATTTTGGCTGGCTGTGGTGAAATCGACACCAACAAAAGTTTGAAAACGTCGGAAGACTCATTTAGTTATGTTTCAGGCTATGAAACATCCCAACGCATGAAGCAGAATGGCATTGATGCCATAGAATTTGGTAGTTTTATAAAGGGATTAAAAGATGGATTTACCAAGGACAGTGGTTTTGATATTAATCAAGAGACGATGGGAAAAGTGTATCAAGGATATGTGGAGGGTGTTCAATCCAAAAAAATCAAAATATTACAAAAAGAAACCAATGATTTTTTGGCTAAGTTGAGTAAGAATCCAGGAGTGAGTCCGCTCGCATCCAAAGGTTTTTACAAAGAAGTGAAAAAGGGAAGTGGCTCAGTTCCCACGGCCTACGATACTATAACTTGTTTCTTTGTGATCAAAAATAGCAAGGGTAAGGTATTCCAAAATAATCGGAAAGAAAACAAGCCATTTGTAGGCAACATAGCAAGTCTGAATTTGGCACCATTGGAGGAGTCGTTCCAAAAGACTGCTTCGGGTGGAACATTTGAGGTTTATATTTCCAATACAGAATTCCCAAGTCTGGCAAAAATGGCGGGCACCTTCGACGATATGTATGGTATAACTGTATTGGAGGTAGATTTAATCAATGTTAAGCCAGGCAAAAAGGCTAGCGGAGAACAATTACAATCCATTTCGCCCCCACAGCCTTAAAATTAAAGACCTATCTGGGGGTAGTCTAAAATTGCATCATTATGGGGAGAGACCTGTGATTTTATTTTCTGAGTTGTTTAATCCCCAAAACAGCCCAGCCGAATATCATCATGGCACCACCAATGGGTGTAATGGCACCGAGTTTTTTTAAACCAGGTACAATGAGTTCGTTCAAGGCCAATAACCACAGTGTGCAGCTGAAGATAAAGCTGCCTGCAATGATCAAATTCAATGGAAGTCTATTTTTACTGCTTGTAAACGGACTAGAGGCCATCAGCGCGATGGCATTTAGTGCGAAATACAGGGAAGCAGTATGCCAAATAGTTACATATTTTTGAGATATAGTTTCTTGCAAACCATGGGCTCCCATGGCCCCCAGGGCAATCGACACCGAGAGCATAATACAGCCAATACCAAAGATTTTATTGGATTGCATCACATTAATTATTCTGTGCTTTTTCGATGGATTTCAGTAACAAAGTGCGGTGAGATTTTGTTTCAGAAACACCTGGGTTTCCTTTTAACACTTCTTGAATCCGAACAATTTCACCATACATGGCAGCCTTTGAAACGGCATCATAAGGATTTTTTGAAACGGATAAGGCACCCGAGAGCAGTGTCTCTGTATACATTTCTTGCAAAACCATACGGTGATTTGTTACATTGCCTTTGAGGTCATCGTTGAAAATGGCATTGGTGAGTGCACCCATCATTTCGTTCAAGCCATATCGGTTGCCATATTCTTTCGTGTCAGAAATGCGCATCAAGGTTTTGGGATTGAGCAAATGTGCCAAAACCTCAGCTTGCATGCGTGAAACTCTATTCAATAATTTTGGGTCTTCTTCTTTTGCAAAAAATCCAAATCCTCGACGTTGTTGTTGTAGAAAAGGAATAATTTCAGCTGGTATTTCCATTGCATTGGGCGCAAACGCGTATTTGGCCAAACTTTCCATGGCTCTTTTTTGTTGAAAATAGGGGACAGGCTCGTAGGGTTGGGAAGCATTCACTTGATTGGGGAAGGCTCTGTTTACATATAACCCTCCAATATAGCGGCTCATAATTCCCACCATTGAGGAATAAGCACTGCTGAGAGAAGTGAAAGCTCCAAGCATTGCCTGGTAGCTAATTTCTCCTTCGGTATGGGTATTGCGCAAATTCTTCATCAAGTCTTGGGTCATTTCAATGCGTTCAATTCCGTAACCGATGGCGTCGTTCGAAAGATCATTGATCATAACACGGGGATCAATACCCTTACCAGCAGACCGCATGTCGTCGGCATCATTGCCAAAAGTAAGTTTAGGGTCGAGACTTTTTTCGAGAATTTCCCTGATTCTCTTGCTTTCGTCTGTTGGGTTGCCCAAAGCTTGGCTATAACCAAATTCAATGGCCCAGAGATCGTAGGGCCCGGGTTCGGTTTGGCAGTATTGTACATTGTTTTTTGTTTTATTGAGATTGATTGCGGGGTAATCCATTACTGAGCCAATCAATCCGGTTTTATAGGTTAGAGAAGGATCGGTCAGTTCGGCAGGGGTATGGAGCTGAGAAGCTTTCATATTGTGCATGAGACCCAGCGTATGACCCATTTCGTGCAGGACCAGGTAATAGATCGATTCGTTGATCAAGCGACTTTTTTCAGCCTCGCTGGCGTTTTGTGAGGCCAAGAGAGCATTGGCAAATAGGTGCTCATTGTGAAGACAATCGGCGGCGTAGCAACCCTGAAAAGATTGGGAGTTGAGACTACTTTCGTTGATTTCTTTTTGGTTATTCTCAATGATTACAGAGGGTGTAAGTGCTTGTTCACCATCGGTATTAAATAATTTTTGGGTGCGGTATCGGTTGGTAAGGTAAATAAACTCAAACATTATGTCAGCCCCTAATATTTCACCTGTACGGGGGTTGTTAAAGCTAGGCCCATACCCGCCGAAAGGAGGGTTTGGGGAAGATGTCCATCGCAATACATTGTAACGGATATCTCCGGCATCCCATTTGGCAGTATCGGGCTGTTCAAAAATTTGAATGGCATTTAAGAATCCTATGGGTTCGAACGCTTTATTCCATTGAAGGGCAGCTTTTTTGATGGTTTGGCGGTATTCTATTGGTGTGGTGTTTTCAATCCACCAAACGATTGGCTTAATCGGCTCTGACAACAGGGCTGTGGTATCCTTTTTTTGTAAGTCCCAGCGGTGAATCACGTCCCGATAATTCGTAGCATTGACGGATGTCATATCATTTATTTGGTCTGAGAAATACCCTACTCTCGGATCATCATAACGGGGTTTAAAATTATTTTTTGGAGCTGATAGGATGCTGTGTTGCAATTCAATAGATACGGATCGTGGATCGGCGATGTCTTCTCCACCTCCAGAAGGAGCTGGATTGTCATATACGTATCGAACCACCAAGTCGCTGTTTTCCGGGTAGTTTTTTATTTTGATATATTGCGTTTTGCCTTTGGCTAGGTTGCCTAATTTAAATCCCTCGCTGCCGGGCCTGCCTCCTTCTTTAATTTGGTGAAGTTTTTCGCTAAGGAAAAGTTCATCGGCATCGACAAGGTAGTCGCCGGTTTTTTTATTTTCGGCAATAATTTTTTCAAAGGCTAAGGGGGCATTGGAAATATTTGCTTCCTGACTTTTGACCAGAGGGCTATTGGGGTCGAAATAATAATGGGTATTGAGTTGGCCGAATTCTAGGTTGCCATAGAATTTGGTGATGGTGAAAATACGGGAATCGCGGTATTGACCTCTGTGAAGGCCTGCAGCAATTACCCCATTTTCGGTGTAAGCAAAGTGGATAAACTCGGTATTGAGTTGTTTGGCATTCACCATAAGGTATAATTTACCATCAGTACTGTCTTGAAATAGGGTAAAAAGTCCATCCAGACGTTTGCAATTTTTTGTTTTACTCTCAATTGAGGGTATGGATTCCTTTGGCTTTTCATTGGCTTTTGTTTCCGTTGAGACAGTCCCTTTTTTCTTTTTTGGGGGTTTATTGGCGAATGCTGGAGCACTTAATACAGCAATAATGAGCAACGATAAAAAAGTTTTTTTCATAGAATTGTTCTGCAATTTAAGACATTTTTTTTCGATTTTTGGAACAGTATTTACCATATATTTAGATTCTTCATACAGAAATTTTTACACGAGACCAGACATCTAATAAAACAATTTTTTCTATATTTGCAACCCATACTTTAAGTTGTAAAGATTGCATTTGTAGCTCAATTGGATAGAGCATCTGACTACGG
>SXGU01395555.1_pt1 | contig 96050 bp, 68 predicted proteins | sample 3174531 | NCBI WGS metagenome assembly SXGU01 (sample SAMN11356863, study PRJNA531348) | freshwater metagenome | isolation source: freshwater sample F1-140 | place: China: Fuxian Lake, Yuxi | collected 2017-12-25
AAAGCACGCCGGCCGCCCCCGAGCGAGCGAGGACGTGGGTGCGATAGTTGCCCAACCCGCCCCTTTCCCAGCTGCCTTGAATTCTCTCACGCTTTCGACTTATACACTCGTTTCACCCACGAATTGTGCCCTGGAGCCGATTTTTCGTGCCTTTTCGTGGCCATCAAAATCGTCGCAGGCATGCGCGATTCGAATGGATGGCAGCCCAACGCGGCAAGCGCCCCTCCTCCGCTCCGCACTCCGACTCGCCACGTCCACTCGGAGACGTACCCGTTCGTCCGGGGGGGACGACAATACGCTCGCCACGGCGCGCGGACGCCGGTGGGCTGGCGGTCCCCAACCCTGACGTTTCTTACCATGAAATTGTTTCGCCACCTCTGCTCGTTTTTCGCCGCGGGTGCGTTTGCGGCCGCAGCCTTCGCCGCCGACGCCGCCGGCACTTGGAAATGGAAAATCGAAACGCCCAACGGCGAAGTCGAAACCACGCTCACGCTCGCGCTGAAGGACGGCAAGCTCGCCGGCAACTACAGCAATTCGTATGGAGCGACCGCCGTCGCCACCGTGTCGTTCAAAGACGACCAGCTCGCGTTTGCGGTCGAGCGCGAAGTTGGCGGCAACAAGTTTACGCTCAAGTTCAGCGGGAAAGTCGAGGGCGACGCCATCAAGGGCGAGATCGAGGTGCCGGGCACCGACGGCGGTGCCGCCCGCAAGATCGAGTGGAACGCGAAGCGCGTGAAACCATAGTCCAGACCCTCCTGGAAACAGCGCGGTCGTGGTCCGGTCCGCCGGTGCGACCACGCGGGCTGCGGTGGACTGTGCGGACCATGAGACGATCCTGTTCGCGCGGACCGCGCTTGCGCTTCGCGCGATGCGCGGCGAGCGTCAGACCTTCCCTTGCACCCGAGTCCCACCTCGACCGCTTCCAACGTGCGCGATCCCGTCTGGGATCCGGCCCGCTGGCTGCCCACCACGCGCGACGAACTCGAGGCGCGCGGGTGGGAGTACGTCGACGTCATCATCATTTCCGGCGACGCCTACGTCGATCATCCGGCCTTCGGCACGGCGGTGATCGGGCGCATGATCGAACGCGAAGGGCTGCGCGTGGCCATCGTGTCGCAGCCGAACTGGCGGGACGACCTGCGCGATTTCAAGAAACTCGGCGCCCCGCGGCTCTTCTTCGGCGTGACGTCCGGGTGTATGGATTCGATGGTGAATCGCTATACGGCGGCGAAGCGGCTGCGGCAGGAGGACGCGTACACGCCGGGCGGCGAACACGGGTTCCGGCCGGATTACGCGGTGACGGTGTACACCCGGATCCTCAAGCAGCTGTTTCCGGAAGTGCCGGTGCTGATTGGCGGGATTGAGGCGAGCCTGCGGCGCGTCACGCACTACGACTATTGGTCCGATACGCTCAAGCCGGGCATTCTGGAGGAGAGCGGGGCGGACCTGCTCGTGTACGGCATGGGCGAGCTGCCGTTACTCGAGATCATGCGGTTGTTGAAACGCGGGGTGCCCTTCGCCTCGCTGAAGACGATTGCGCAAACGGCGGTGCTGTTGCCGGCCGGAGCGCCGTTGCCGAAGAACCAGAACTGGGACGACTTCACGCTGCATTCGCACGAGGAGTGCCTGACGAACCGCACGCTCTACGCGAAAAACTTCAAGAACATCGAGACCGAGTCGAACCGCGTGAAGGCGGGCCGGCTGCTCCAGCCGTCGGGCGGGCGGATGCTCGTGGTCAACCCGCCGTTTCCGACGATGGGCGAGGGGCAGATCGATTCGAGCTTCGATCTGCCGTACACGCGGCTGCCGCATCCGCGCTATCGGAAACGCGGGCCGATCCCGGCGTACGAGATGATCAAGCACTCGATCAACATGCACCGCGGCTGTTTTGGCGGGTGCAGTTTTTGCACGATCTCGGCGCATCAGGGAAAATTTGTGGCGAGCCGGAGCAAGGCGAGCATCCTGAAGGAGGTCGAATCGATCAAGCAGATGCCCGACTTCCGTGGCACCATCACCGACCTCGGCGGGCCGTCGGCGAACATGTACAAGATGAAGGGCCTCGAGCAGTGGATCTGCGATGAGTGTGTGCGCCCGAGCTGCATCTGGCCGGGTGTCTGCCGCAACCTCGACACCGACCACACGCCGCTCCTTGAAATTTACAAGGCGGTGCGCGAGACCGAGGGCGTGAAGCACGCGTTTGTCACGAGCGGCCTGCGTTACGATTTGTTCCTGCACGACCATGCCACGCCGGCGGCGCAGCAGAGTCACGCACGCTATGTCGACGAACTGGTCCAGCATCACGTGTCGGGCCGGCTGAAGGTCGCGCCCGAGCACACCTCGGACGACGTGTTGCGGGTGATGCGCAAGCCGTCGTTCAGTTATTTCCACCGGTTCAAGGCGAAGTTCGACGCGGCCAAGAAGAAGTTCGACAAGGTTCACCTGCAGATCATCCCGTATTTCATCAGCTCGCATCCGGGCTCCACGGCGAAGGACATGGCGGACCTCGCGGTCGAAACGAAGGCGCTCGGGTTCAAGCTCGAGCAGGTGCAGGACTTCACGCCGACGCCGATGACGGTGGCCACGGAGATCTACGCGACCGGCGTGCATCCGTACGACCAGCAGCCGGTCTGCGTGGCCCGCACGCCCGAGGAAAAGCAAGCGCAACGGAGCTTCTTTTTCTGGCACAAGCCCGAGATGCGGAGCGCGCTCCGCACCACCATGCGCAAGCTCGGGCTCGACGCCGCGGCCGTGAAACTGCTCGGTGGCCAGTCGGCAAAAGACGAAATGCTGGCCGAGCAGGAGATGAGCTGCGGCGGATTGCCGCCGATGCCGAAAGCGGCGCAGCCCTGGTTCCGCAAACCCCGCCGCCGATGAACGAACCCACCGACCTGACGGCCCGCGCGCTGCACGATCGTTTCTTCACCATCGACACCCACATCGATACGCCCACCGCGAGCTTCCTGAGGCCGGGCTGGGATTTTGGCGCGCGACACGATTACGCCGTTGACGGCACGCAATGCGACCTCCCGCGGATGCGGGAAGGCGGGATTGATGCGCTGGTGCTGGCGGTGTACGTCGGGCAGGCGGCGCGGTCACCGGAGGGGCTGGCCGTCGCCCATGAGATCGCGTTGAAATGTTTCGCGCGGACGCACGAGGTCTTGCGGGAAAACGAGACGACCTGTGGCCTGGCCATGACGGCGGCGGCGGCGCTCCAGTTGAAAGCAGCGGGGAAACGGGCCTTTTTTCTCAGCATTGAAAACGCCTACTCGCTCGGCCGAGAGGTGGCGCACGTGGAGAAATTTCACCGGCTCGGGGTGCGCATGATTGGTCTCACGCACATGCTCAACAACGACGTGGCCGACGCGTCGACGGATCCGCGCGGGCCGGAGTGGGGCGGCCTGAGCCCGTTCGGTCGCGAAGTGGTCGCGGATTGCAACCGCCACGGCATCGTGCTCGACGCCTCGCACGCGAGCGACGAGGCGCTGCGGGATTTGTTGGACGTGTCGCGGGCGCCGGTGGTGCTCTCGCACAGCGGTCCCCGGGCGATGTGCGATCATCCGCGCAATGTCGGCGACGAACTGCTCCGGGCGCTGGCGGCCCAGGGCGGCGTGCTGCAGATCAACGCGTTGCCGGTCGCTCTGCGGGATGACCCGGACAATGGCCGGACCGCCGCGATCGCGCAGGTGTTGATGCGTTACAAGGACGCCGTGCCGACGGAGGAAATGCGGGCGGCGGAGAACCGCGATTACGACGTCGTGTGCGCGCGGCATCCGAATCCGCCGGCGAACCTGGAGGATTTCATCCGCCACATCGAACATGCGGTGGCGGTGATGAGCGTCGACCACGTGGGCATCGGCTGCGACTTCGACGGTGGTGGCGGCGCCTTCGAGGGGCTGCGCGATGTGAGCGATTACCCGAACATCACGCGGGCGCTCGTGGCTCGTGGCTGGAGCGAGGCGGACCTGGCAAAGCTGTGGGGCGGGAACACGCTGCGGGTGCTGCGGGCCGCGAAGGACACGGCGGAAGCAAGGGAGGCTTGATTCACGTTGGGCCCTTCAGGCAGAAGCTTGCCTCGGCTTGGTGGGGTTTCGGAGCGGCTTTACGCCGCGATGCATTCGCAACGACAAGCCATCGCGGGGCAAACCCGGATGGCGCATAAGTTTTTCCGTCCGCATCGTGCATTTCTGCGACGATTTTGATCGTTTCTCAGGGAGCGGCGGTTTCCCAACCGCCGAGGAACCGCCGGCCGATCGCATTGGGGCGGTTGGGCAAGCGCTCCTCGTGCGTTATCACATGGATGAAATCAGAGCGTGAACGTCGTATCCCGATGTTGGTATGGGCAGCCGAAGCAAAAGGCAGCTGCGTCGCCGTGAGGCGGGGTGGGGAGCAACCTGCTGCAAACCTGTGGGCCGGAACGAAAGTGAACTCGATTCGGCATCAACACTCAGGCGTCCGATCGTCCGCACTCGGCGACGACGAAGCGTCGCCCTCCGAAACGAATCCTTTGCTTCGGAGGGCTGCGCTCCCCGACGAGGTCCGATTGAGCATGACTTTAGCTCAGAAACGGTACCGCACGTCGGCTCCGAACATCCGCGGTTCGCCGTGTTTTACGAACTGGTTGGCGAAGAGATCCCGGTTGCGTGAGACCATGTAGTCCTGGTCGGCGAGATTGCGGGCCCACAGACCTACCGTCCATTGCGTGCCAGTCGGCGTGTAGCCCGCGTGCGCGTTGATGGCCGAGCGGCCGTCGATCTGCCGGATCGGGGCGTCGAGACCGACTTCGGCCTTGCTGCGAAAACTGCACTCTCCGTAGAGGTCCAGCCGGCCGCCAAGCGAGGGCAGGGTCCGACTGTAGCTCGCGGTCACCGCGCCGCTTAGTTTGGGCGCGTCCTCCAAAGACAGACCCGCTGCCTCCAGCGGTACATCGGCGGGTGACCTTATGCCACCGGGGAAGCTTTTGTACTTGGCATCGAGCACGCCGATGCTCGCTCCGAGCGTCAGGTGTCCGATCACCCGGGCGCGTACGCTGGCCTCCATTCCACTTGTTTCGACTTTTGCGGCGTTGCGCAGGTTGAAGAACGCCGCGCCGCCTCCGAGCACGATGAACTGTGACACTTGGTAGTTCCGGAATTTGCTCTGGAACACCGCCACGTCATACTGCACGCGCTGCCCGAGTGCGGTGCCCTTCAGTCCCGCTTCGAGGCTGCCCACGGTTTCCGGTTTGAAGCGGATGCCGCTGTCGATCACGTCCTGGCCGATGAAATCCATGTTCCAACCGCCGCTCTTGAAGCCGGTCGCGTATTTCACATAGGCCGTGTGATTCTTGCTTAGGGCCAGCGTTAGCCCGACCGTCGGCGTGAATTTATTATCGGACCGGCTGTCCCGAAGATTTCTGACGTTGGCGAGGCTGAGAAAGGGACCGGTATTGGTGGGGTCCAGGTTGTAGAAGAGATCCTTGGTTTCGTTGGTCTGACGCGCGCCGAGGTTGAGAGTGACCGCTGGCGTCAGGTCGTAATCGATCGATCCGAAAAGCGCATAGGCCTTGGTTTTGACCGTGCCCCAGTTCCGGCCGATCTGACCGGGGTTCAAGCCAAACCCGGTGCCCAACGGAGCCGGCACCTGCGGAAAGAAAGGGGCGGGAGGAAACCGGACGAGCGTTATGGCCATATCAGGGCCACCACGGCCCCAACGATCCGTGTCGGAGTTTTCACTCAGGACATAAAGTCCGGCGGTGTAGCGCAGCGCCCCCTTGGTGGAGGAGGCGAAGCGCACTTCCTGAGAGAGCTGCTTAAAATTGTCGTGGAAGATCGTGTTGAAGATGTCCGCTTTGGTGCCGTCGTTATCGTTCAGCTGATACCACTTGGTGCCCCGGTAGCCGGTGATCGCGGTCAGGTTGCCCAGGCCGGCTACATTGTAGTCGAATTGGAGGCTGGCCCCCTTGAGGGTGTGGTCGTCAACGGGCAGGATGTTCATGCTGACGGTCCGCTCCGGGAGCTGGTCGGCCGGACGCAGCGGAAAGCCGAAAAAGTCAGCAGTGGGCTGACCGATCGGCGACAGGTTCTTGAGCTTGGCGTAGTCGCCCGAGAGGCGGATCTTGAGCTCACGCGTGGCCTGAAATACGAGCTGCCCGCGCACCCCGGTATTATCCACGCTGTCGACGTCGGTCCCGGCGAGGTTCTTCGTATAGCCGTCGCGCTTCTCGTGTTTGATTGAAATCTTGCCGCGCACGTCCTGGCCGAGCGATCCGGAGAAACTGCCCTCGGCGAGGAAACTACCGTAGTTGCCCATGCCGAAACGCACGTGACCCTCCGGAGTGGCCGAGGGTTCGCGCGTGGTGAGGTTGACGGCGCCGGCCACGGTATTGCGGCCAAACAGATGGCCCTGGGGTCCGCGCAACACTTCCACCTGCTCGATATCGGTCAGCGGCATCGCCAACGCCTGGGATTGTCCGACGTAGGAACCGTCGAGATAGACGCCCACGCGGGTGTCGAGGGCGATCTGGCGCCCGCCGCCACCGACGCCGCGCATTGTGAGGGTGTCGACGCGATTGCCCTCCACGAAGGAGAAATTGGGGATGAGCTGCGCCACGTCCTTCAGCGTGATCGCGTGGGTGCTCTCCGCGGTGTCGCCATTGACCCGGATCACCGCCATGGAGATGGGCACATCCTGGAGTCGTTCGGAACGGTGCTGCGCGGTGACCACCACGGGTTCGAGCATGGTCACGTCGGCTTTCGCCGCGGGGCTGGTGGGAGCCGACTGGGCGGCGGCGTGGCTGACCAGACCGGCCAACGCCAGCGCGGTGAGGAAAGTCCCGGCGGACGTGGCTCGTTGCAACGATGGGTGGGCTGTCTGGCGGAGGATTGGACGGGTATCATTCATGGATTTGGTGGGTGAAGCGTGAACGAATGGTTAACGTAGGGCGCTACACCTGCGCGCCGGGCCCATTCTTACAAAAAAGATGAAAAATCTTTTCTCCAGGGTCGCTTTCCTTGAAAGATCTGGCCGTCCCCCGCCGTGTAACCCGGCATGACCACCATGTCCGACGACCCCGGCTCGACCCTCCGCACCCGCCCCACGCTGCTGTTTCGCGTCCGCGAATGGCAGGATGGCGAGAGCTGGGAGGAGTTCCACCGGCTGTACCGTCGGCTCGTCTACGGTCGCGCGCGGCGTGCGGGGCTCGGCCACGAGGATGCGGAAGATGTGGCGCAGGACGTCTTCAAGCGGGTGGCGGAGACGATCAAGGACTTCGATGCCAGCCCGGAGCTGGGTTCGTTTCGCGGCTGGCTGATGAAGCTCACCCACTGGCGGATCGCGGACAAATTTGAAAGTCGCGGCAAAACGCCGGCGCACTCGCCATCGCCGGTCCAACACGATGACCCCGCGGGCGGCACGGGCACGCTGGAGCGGGTGCCGTCACCGGGGGAAGACGAGGACGCGTGGGATCGCGAGTGGCAGCAGCATGTGCTGGCGATGGCGCTGGAGCGGCTCGCGCGACAGGTGAAACCACTCCATTTCCAGGTATTCGAACTCTACGTGCGGCAGGGGTGGCCGATGCTCAAGGTGTCGTCGGAACTCGGAGTCAATCCGGCGTCGGTTTATGTGATCGGCCACCGGCTGACGAAGCTGCTCAAGGCCGAGGTGGAGAAACTGAAGACGCAGGTGGGGTGAAGGGTGGGGGCGCACTTCGATCGTGACTGCGACGATTTCGGAAATCCTCTTCCGAGCGAAGCGACATCAGCCACTCGAGAATCAGTCATCTGGAGTCTGGGATTTCCATCCAAGTGCGGCTGGTTAATTCGCGGCGGGTCCGATACCCGAAGCTTGCTTCGGCTTGGCTGGCGTAGCTGCAAGCGCCAGCGAGCGGACGGCCGACCACTCGCTGGCGCTCGCAGCTACCTGAACGGGGCGTCCGCTTTCGACTGACTCGTTTTCCGCTGGCGTGCCCTGCGGTGGGCTGGCTCCATGTCCGGCGATGTCGAGCGCGTCAGGCAGTCCCCCACCGTCTGCGGTTTTCCTGAGCTATGCCCGGGAAGACAGCGTCGCAACTGTTCGTCTCGCGGAGAGCTTGCGGGCGGCGGGGATGGAAGTGTGGTTCGATCAAAACGAGTTGCGCGGGGGTGATGAGTGGGATCGGGCGATTCGGCGGCAGATTCGCGAATGCGCGCTGTTCGTGCCGGTGATCTCAGCGAACACCCAGCAGCGCACCGAGGGCTATTTCCGCCTGGAGTGGCATCTCGCGGAGCAACGTTCGCTGCTAAAGGCCAAGGGGCTGCCGTTCATCGTGCCCGTGTGCATCGACGACACGCCCGAGCGCGTCGCCCTCGTGCCGGAGGCGTTCCTGGCCGTGCAGTGGACGCGGCTGTCCCTGCAATCGATTCAACCGGCGCAGGACGGGCGGGCTCCGGGCGGGTCCGGCGATGAGTCCAAGCTCGGGCCCTTCCTCGCGCACGTGCGCGGGCTGCTGGGCAACTTGCAGGGGTTGCCGGTTTCCCGGCCCCCGACCGGGGAAGGCCCGGGTCGGGAGCCGCGGGTCAACACTCCCTCGAGCCCGGTGATTCCCGATTACGAGCTGCTGCGCAAGATCGGCAGCGGCAGCTACGGCGACGTGTGGCTGGCGCGTGGGCTGACGGGAATTTGGCGGGCGATCAAGATCGTGTGGCGCGCGCGCTTCACGGATGCGGCGCCGTACGAGCGGGAGTGGCGCGGGCTGAAGGAGTTTGCGGAAGTCTCTCTCGGCGAATCGATCCAGATGGCGCTCCTGCACGTGGGGCGGAACGACGCGGCGGAGTATTTCTATTACGTGATGGAGCTGGCCGACGACGTCGAACGCGGGCGGGAGATCGTCGCGGCGAGCTACACGCCGCTGACGCTGTCCGCGCTGCGCACGCGCCGCGGGCGGCTGCCGGCGGAGGAGAGCGTGAAATATGGCGTGGAACTGGCGCGCGTCCTCGCGTCGCTGCACCGTCGCGGATTGGTGCACCGCGACATCAAGCCGTCGAACGTGATCCTCGTGGGCGGCGTGCCGAAGCTGGCGGACATCGGCCTGGTGTCACCCGAGGGCGAGGCGAAGACCTTTATCGGCACGGAGGGCTTTGTGCCGCCGGAGGGGCCGGGTTCGCCTGCGGCGGATGTCTATGCGCTCGGCAAGGTGATCTACGAACTCGCGACGGGCCTCGACCAGCAGGAGTTTCCGCAGTTGCCCGCGGAACTGAGCCGGCTGCCGGACCAGCGCGCGCTGCTCCGCCTGAACGACGTGATCCTGCGCGCGTGCGAACCGGCGGGGGCCAGGCGTTATCGCGACGCCGCGGCGTTGCTGGTGGATCTGACCGCGCTCCAAGCGGGGCGGTCCGTGCGGCGCACGGCGGGCTGGCAGATGGCGGCGGCCGCGGCCGCGTTGGCGGTGGCGATCACCGCCGGCCTCTGGTGGTGGCCGCGGGTGGCGGGCCAGCCGGGAGCCGCGGATTCGCGCCAGACCCCGCCGCGGGAAACCGCGGCGGCCGTTTCCGATAAATCCGTTGTCGTCCTGCCGTTCGAGAATCTCAGCCCGGATCCCGACAATGCGTTTTTCAGCGAAGGCCTCCACGCCGACATCGTCGCCGCCGTCTCGCGGCTCTCCGACCTGAAGGTGATCTCGCGCAACGCGGCGCTGCACTACAAGGACAGCAAGGCCACCCTGCTCGAGATCGCGCGCACGCTCCGGGTGGCCCACGTCATCACCGGCAGCGTCCGTCGCGTGGGAGCCCGGGCGCGCATCCAACTTGAGCTGCGCCGTGCGAGTGACGAGTCGCTGCTCTGGTCACCGACCTACGATCGCGACGCGAACGACGTGCTCGGCATTCAACGGGAAGTCGCGGACCAGGTCGCGCGCGTGTTGCAGGCGCGGCAGCTGACCGGCAGGGCGGCGGGCGCCCAGCTTTATACGTCGAATCCGCAGGCCTATGAATTGTTCCTGAAGGCGCTCAAGATATTGTGGAGTCCGGAAGCCCAAAACGTGGCGGGCATGACTCGGAGCTGTGAAAAGTTTTCAGAGGTCGTGGCCTTGGACCCGAAGTTCGCGTGGGCGATTTTCTTCCTCTCCACGGCCCACGCACAGGTGTGGGAGTTTGAGCGGGATCCTGTCCGGCGTGCGCCCCACAAGGCCGAGGCCAGGCGCTGGGCGGAGGTCGCGACGCAGCTCGATGTCGCAAGCGGCGACGCGGCGATGTCCTATTACCTGACCCGGATTGAAGGTGAGCCGGCCCGGGGCCTTGAATTCGCCCAGCGGTCGGCGCGTCTCCTGCCCAATGATACGCTGGTCCATCTCTTGCTCGGCCTGGCGCTCGAACGGCTCAATCGCTACCCGGAGGCGCTGAAAGCCTATGAGCGGGTGAACGAAATCGATCCCTTCGAACTCAAGGCGCTTTACAATCGGCTGTGGGGGCTGACGGCCCTGCGCCGGGAGCGCGAGTTTGGTCTGATGCTCGACCGGTTTTTTGCCACGGGTGGTGGTGAAGTGTTGGCCGCCGATGTGGCGGGGGTTCGCTATCCCTTGCGCGCGGAGATCCCCACCAACCTGAAGCTGTTCCCCCCGCTGGTGCAGACCGATTGGCTGCTGAAGGCGCGGCGTTGGGAGGAGGTGCGACAGTTGGCGGCGACAGCCCTCGCCGATCCCACGCAAAGTGAAATGACGCGCTGCGATTTGGGGCGCGCCCACTCCGACGCGCTGCGCCACCTCGGCCGGAGCCCGGAGGCCAGGGCGGCGTCGGCCGCGGCGCTGGCGCTGGCCGAAAAATTGCGCGAAAAAAATCCCGAGGGGCAGGCGCTCCGCACGGTGTTGTCGCTCAGTGTCGCCGGCCGCGCCGAGGAGGCGATCGGGGCCGCCCGCCGGTATGTGTCCGACGATCCCGGAAGAAATTATCCGACGGCCCGCTGGCGGCGCGAGCAGACGCTCGCGCGCGTCCTGGCCCGCGCCGGCCGCACCCGCGAAAGTGTCGCGCTCATCAAGCAACTCCTCGCCCTGCCCAGTTTTCTGACCGTGCCGATGCTCCGCGCCGAGTACGAATGGGACAGCCTCCGCGACGATCCCGAGTTTATAGCCCTGCTCGCCGACCCGAAAAATTCCGCGCCGTTTTGAGGAGCCGTCCCGATGTGCCGGCTTGCGGCGTTCCGTTTGATCCGTCTGCCTTGGCTGCGGTGCCGGCTTCGGCCGGCCAATCGCCTTTCACCTCTCCCCGCGCATGCTCCTCGATTTCTCCCAACTTCGCCCCCGCGACGCTTACGGCTGGATGATCTCCACGATCATGCCTCGTCCGATTGCCTGGGTCTCCACCATCGCCCCCGACGGCAAAACGAATCTCGCGCCGTTCTCTTTCTTTCAGGGTGTGACCGCGAATCCGCCGACGCTGATGTTCGTGCCCGTGAACACGCGCGACGGTACCAAGAAGGACACCGTGCGAAATATCGAGGCCGTGGGGGAGTTCGTCGTGAATCTCGTGTCCTTCGCCCTGGCCGAGCAGATGAACGCGAGCGCCGCGCTGCTGCCGTACGGCGAAAGTGAATTCGAGAAATTCGGCATCATCGCGGCGCCGAGCGCCCGCATCCGTCCGCCGCGGGTGGCGGCCGCGCCCGTGGCCTTCGAGTGCACCCTGGAGCGAATCGTACACATTGGCGAAGGCCCCCTCGCCGCCAATGTCATCTTCGGCCGCATCCTGCTCGCCCACGTCGGCGACGACGTGCTCGGGGCCGACGGCAGACCGGACGCCGCGAAACTGGATTTGATCGGCCGCATGGGTGGCGAGGCGTACACCAGGACCCGCGAACGCTTCGACGTGGAGCGTCCGGATTGACCCTGTGCCGCTGCCCGCCCCCACCAAAACCGACAAGCCACAAAGTAACCTATTAGGTTACTTTACCCATGAATTTTCCCAACGCGGATACCGCAACCGGAGGATCTCGGAAATCGTGAAATCTGGCATCGGGCATCTAAAATCTCGGAATTTCAGACCAATGAATCTCGGAACGGTACCCCCGTCCGGCCGACCTTACCGGGCATTGCAAATTTTCAGATGCCCGATGACCGATGCCCGATTTCAAGATTTCTCAAATTGTCGCAAGCCGCGACGAAGTGGACCGATAGTAGTCCACAGAAATTGCGGAGTACTTAACCGAGTGAGGGTGATGCCCCGCCCCCCAACCCGCCTGTGAGTTCCACCGACTTCATCTGGCAGCCCGGAGATCACCCTTGGACGCGCGATTCACACGTCGCGCGTTTCATGCGCAAGCGCGGGATCGAGTCGCTCCAGGAGCTGCGGAAAGCGTCGGTGCACTGTTATCAATGGTTCTGGGATGAGGCGCTCCGCGACATGGGGCTCGAGTGGTCGCGCCGCTACACGGAGGTTCGCGACACTGCGCGGGGCTTTCCGTGGACGCGGTGGTTTCGCGGTGGTCAGATCAACGTGACGCACAATTGCGTCGATCGTCACGTGCGGGATGGTCACGGCGCGGAAACGGCGCTGTTGTACGAAGCGGATTCCGGCCGGCCGGAGGAATCGCGCCGGGTGAGTTTTGCGGAACTGGCCTCGCTGGTGAACCGCTGCGCCGCCGCGCTGCGCGCGGCGGGTGTGCAGCGGGGGGACAGCGTGGGCCTCTATGCGCCGATGCAGGTGTCCACTGTCGTGGTGCTGTTTGCGACGATGAAGCTCGGCGCGCGGTTCGTGCCGATCTTCTGCGGCTACGGGGAGGAGGCGTTGCGGGAGCGGCTGGCCTCGTGTGAAGCGAAGATTCTGTTTGCGTGCGGCACGTTGACGCGTCGCGGCAAACCCGCCGACACGGGCGCGATTGCGCGCGCCGCCGCCGCCCAAGTGCCGTCGATCGCGCGGGTGGTGTGGACCGACGCCGCCGATTGGGAGGAATTCTTGCACAGCGGTGTCTGCCTGGTGCCGCGGCACGATCCGCTGGTCGTGGGTGATCGGCCGGCGGTGGAGTGCGAGCTCACCGAGGCGGAAGATCCCTGTCTGATCATGTACACGAGCGGTACCACCGGTCGACCCAAGGGGACGGTGCACACGCACGCGGGGTGTCTGGCGCAGATGGGCAAGGAACTGCGCTACGCGTTCGATGTGCGGCCCGGCGAGCCGTTTTTCTGGGTGACCGACATCGGCTGGATGATGGGGCCATGGGAGATCATCGGTTGCCTGTTGTACCGCACGCCCGTGGTGCTCTTTGACGGTGCGCCGAACTATCCGTCGTATGATCGGATCTGGGAGATTTGCGCGAAGCTGGGAGTCGTGACGCTCGGCGCTTCGCCCACGCTCGCGCGTTTGTTGCTCCGGGCTCCCGACGGCCGGGGACCGCGCGGCCACGATCTCGCGCGGTTGCGCGTGCTCGGTTCGACCGGGGAAGTCTGGGATGAAACGAGCTATCGTTGGTATTTCGAGCAGGTCGGCGCCTCGCGCTGCCCCGTGCTGAACATCTCCGGTGGCACCGAGATCGTCGGCTGTCATTTGCAACCGTATCCGGTCGAGCCGCTCAAGGCCTGCTCGCTCGGTGGACCGGCGCTGGGCATGGACGTGGATGTCTTTGGCGATGACGGGCGCCCGGTGCCGCGGGGCACGATGGGGCATCTCGTGTGCAAGCAACCCGCGCCGTCGATGACCAAGAGTTTTCTCCACGACGATGCGCGGTATCTGGAAACCTATTTCAGCCGGTTCCCCGGAGTCTGGTACCACGGCGACTGGGCGAAGATCGATGAGGACGGCCAGTGGTTCCTCTTCGGGCGCACCGACGACACGATGAAAGTAGCCGGCAAGCGGGTCGGCCCGGGCGAGGTCGAGGGCGCGTTGGCGACGCATCCGGCCGTCGGCGAGGCCGCGGTCATCGGCGTGCCGGACGAGATCAAGGGCACCGCGCTCGTCTGCTTCGTTGTGCTGAAAAACGGCGTGGAGGCACCGGTGGAATCCGGGCTGATTGCGCACGTCGCCCAGCAACTCGGAAAACCGCTCGCCCCGCAGCGGGTGCTGATCGTGGCCGCGTTGCCGAAAACGCGCAGTGGAAAAATCGTACGGGCGGCGATCGCGCGGGCGTTTCTCGGGCAGCCGCTCGGCGATCTTTCCAGCGTCGACAATCCCCAGGCACTCGAAGCGATTGGCGCAGCGGCGCCGGCCCGATGAGTGGCGGGCCGGCTGGGGGAGGGGCTTTACGCCCCGACGATCCCGCCCCGACCTCGGTCAGTCGGGGCATGGAGCCCCTCCCACATGGGATCAGACGGATCGGCGTGATCGGTGCCGGCGTGATGGGCTCCGGCATCGCCCAGTGGATCGCGGCGCGCGGTTGCGACGTCCTGTTGCGCGACGTGCAGCCGGCATGCCTCGACCGCGCCGGCGAGGTGATGCGCGGCCTCTTCGACGGCGCAGTCGAGCGCGGCAAGCTGAGCGCCGCCGACGCCGCGAGCGGGTGGCGACGGATTGCGACCACGACCGGATGGGAGGGGTTCGACACGTGTGACCTCGTGATCGAGGCCATCGTCGAAGATGTCGCCGCGAAACGAAAGCTGTTCACGGAAGTCGTCGCGAGGGTGGGGGAGGACACGCTGCTCGCCTCGAATACCTCGGCGCTGCCCATCGAGGAGATTGCCGGCCACGTGCCGAATCCGGCGCGGACCCTCGGCTTGCATTTTTTCAATCCGGTCAGCCGGATGCCGCTGGTTGAACTAGTCGTGGGCCCGGCGACGTCGGCGGCGACGGCGGCGCGCGCCCTCGGCTTCGTGCGCGCGCTCGGGAAATCACCGATCACCTGCCGTTCGTCGCCGGGGTTTCTCGTCACGCGGGTGTTGTTTTTTTATTTAAATGAGGCGGTGCGCCGCTGGGAGCAGGGGGTGCCGGTGCTGGAGATTGACCGGGCGCTGCGGGAATTCGGCTGGCCCATGGGGCCGTTGCGGCTGATCGACGAAGTGGGGGTTGATGTGACGGTTCTGATTTTCCGGGAGCTGGCGCATTATTTTCCCGGGCGGTTCGCACCTACGACGACCTGCGGGTGGATGCTGGCCGCCGGTCTGAAAGGCCGAAAAAACGGCGCGGGTCGTGGCTTTTATCGCTACGAGGACGAGGGCGAGATGATTAACGAGCAAGAGCTGGTCTCGTTGTTCAGCGGGCGATCCACCGGTGGTCCGGTGCCGGCCCGCCGGGACATCGCCGGGGAATTGATGCGCATCATGGTCGACGAAGCGCAGCGCTGTCTGACGGCTGGCGTCGTGCAATCGCCCGGGGACGTGGACTTCGCGCTGCGGAGCGGCGCGGGGTTTCCCGCGTCGCGGGGCGGGCTGATGGAGTGGGCGCGGGTGGCGGGGATCGTTTGATCCTCGATGGGTCGCAGACCCCGCAGCTTGCTTCGGCTTGGTTGGAAGTAGGAGCGGCTTTACGCCGCGATGCCTTCGCCAAGACGAGCCATCGCGGGGTGAACCCGCTCCTGCAGTTTTCGGCAAATGCCTCGGGGCTGGTGGCGGGGATGGTTACTCGCCAACCTGTCCTGGTGGTCAACCGCGGCTGCGGCGGCCGGCAGGGCGCAGGTTCTGGCGCAGCTCGTCGTGAAACTGCTGCGCGGCCGCCGCGAGGCGCCGCACGATCTCCGGATGTTGCTTCGCGCGGTCGAATTTCTCGCCGAGGTCGGCGCCGAGATCATAGAGCTCGCGAGCGGCAATTTTCCCATCCGCTCCGACGTTGAGCACGAGTTTCCAGCGATCGTCGCGCACGCCGCGGTAATTGATCTGACCTTCCGGGCTGCCCCCAAGGTAATGAAAATACGGATGCGGACTGCGGGGCGTTTCGCCGGCGAGCAGCGGCCACAGATCCCGGCCATCGAGCACGCGGTCCGCCGGCACCGCGGCGCCGGCGAGCCGGGCGAAGGTGGGCAGGAGATCGATGTTGCCCGCCACCGCGTCGGTGCGCCGGGCCGCGGGAATTTTTCCCGGCCAGCGGAAAATCGCCGGCACGCGGACGCCGCCCTCCCACGTGGTGCCCTTGCCGTCGCGCAACGGTCCGGCCGAGCCACCGTCGATGCCGTAGCCGAGCCAGGGGCCGTTGTCGCTCGTGAAGACGACCAGCGTGTGTTCGTCGAGGCCGAGTTGTTTCAGGCGCGCCAGGATCTGGCCGACGCTCCAGTCGATCTCCATCAGCACGTCGCCGTAGAGGCCGCGCGCCGATTTTCCGGCAAACTTTTCGGAGACGAACAGCGGTACGTGCGGCATGGCGTGGGCGAGGTAGAGAAAGAACGGCCGGTCACGTGGTGCGGAGATGAACTGCAGCGCGGTCTCGGTGTAGCGCGTCGTGAGCTGGCGCTGGTCGGGATTTTTTTCGATGACGGTTTCGTCGCGCATCAGCGGGAGATCATTAGGAAAGCCGCCGTTGGGCGGGTAGTAGGACTCCTGGCCGGAGTAGCCCGTGTAGGCGGCGCGCGCGCGGGTCGCCTGCATCAAGGCGTCCTCGTTTTCCCGGGGCGGCATCTTTGGATGGTAGCGCCACATATCGTTGGAGTAGGGCAGCCCGAAATAGGTGTCGAAACCCTGGCGGGTGGGCAGAAATTCCGGCGCATCGCCGAGGTGCCATTTGCCGATGGCCATCGTGGCGTAGCCGGCGACCCGGAGGACCTCAGCCACGGTCAGCTCGTTGGGATGGAGCCCGAAATTGGAATTGGGCGACGGATTGCGGGCATGGCCCACGCGCGCCGCGTAGGAGCCGGTCATCAACTGCGCGCGTGACGGCCCGCAAAACGTCGCGGCGTAGAAACTCGTGAAGCGCATGCCTTCGGCCGCCAGACGATCGAGATGCGGAGTCTCGATGTTGGGCGCGCCGTAGCTGCCGAGGTCGCCGTAGCCCTGGTCGTCGGTGAAGATGACAATGATGTTGGGTTGGACGGGCTTCGTTGTCGCAGCGGTGAGCGACGCGGCGCCGAGGGCGAGAGTGACGAGGAACGACAGCAAGAGGGGGCGGGATTTCATCAGAAAGGATTAATGGAGGCGGGGTGCCCTCACCCCGTGGTTTGTTCAGAAATTTCGCGACGAGTACCGGGCATCGAGAATCGGGGTGCTCCGGCGTGGTTTCATGGCATCGGCGCGGTGCGGGGATCGGTGCGATGCTGCTGGAGCAGCGCGATAAGGCGGGCGGCCACCTCGGGGTGTTCGCGGACCACGTTTTTTGACTGCATGGGATCGGCTGCGAGATTGTAGAGCTGATCGGGTGGAGCGCCGGGCTTGATCTTGCCGTCGGCGGTGATGTCGCTGTTCGCGCGCTGGCTGAACGCCACGCTGCCGGGCCCGCCGCGGACGCCGCCGAAACCGCCGTCGCCCTGCGCACTGATATACACCCAGTGGCCGGATCGAATCGCGACGTTCTTTTGGGCAATAGGCTGGAGCACGAGGTGTTCGCGGAGGGGTTTCGCGGGACGGCCCGTCAGCGCCGGGAGAAGATTGATACTGTCGGGCCCCGCGGTGGCGCCGAGTGGCTGCCCGGTGATCGCCGCGAAGGTGGCGAGCAGGTCGAGGTTCGCGATGAGTTGATCGGAGGTCGTGTCCGCCGGGATTTTTCCTGGCCAGCGGGCGATGAACGGCACGCGATGGCCGCCTTCCCACGCGCCGAATTTGTAGCCGAGCAGCTCGCCGTTGAGCCGATGCCCGGCGCGCCACGCCTCCTGGCCGCCCTCGTTGAGCATGCCGCCGTTGTCGCTGGTGAAGATGACGAGCGTGTTGTCGGTAAGCTTGAGTTCATCGAGGGTCGCCAGGATTTCGCCGACCATCCAGTCGAGTTCGTGGATGAAGTCACCGTAGCGCCCGCACTCGCTCGTGCCCTGGAAGCGCGGATGCGGCGTGAACGGATGGTGAATCTGGGGCGTCGCGAAATAGAGGAAGAACGGCGTGCCGCGCTTTTCGCGAATCCACGCCACGGCCTTCCGGGTGAGGACGGTGCCGAGTTGCTCGTCCTGGTAGAGATCGTGGGCCGCCTTGGCCCCGGACATCGCCTGGGCCTCGATGATTTTTTCGGGGAAGAGCTTGGTGGGCGGCACGCCGCCGAACACCAGCGGATCGGCGGGGTCGAGCCCGAGCACGCGATGATTCTCGACCCACACGTACGGCGCATGGCTGTTCACCGTCGGGATGCCGAAATAGTAATCGAAGCCGAGTTCGAGCGGGCCGGGCTTCAGCTCGCCGTTCCAGTCCGGGGTCTTGGTGCCGAAGCCGAGGTGCCATTTGCCGAGCACGGCGGTGGCGTAGTCTTTTCGTTTCAGTGAACTCGCGAGCGTGGTTTTGGCCGGGTCGATGATGAGACCGATGCGTCCGAAGATCGGCCCCCAGTTGTTGATTCGAAACGGATACTCACCGGTGAGGAGCGCGTAACGCGAAGGGGTGCAGGCGGCGGACGCGGAATGGGCGTCGGTGAAGCGCCGGCCCTCGCGCGCGAGACGATCGATGTGGGGCGTCTTCACTTTCGTCGCGCCGTAGCAGCCGACATCGCCGTAGCCGAGGTCGTCGGTGTAGATGAGGACGATGTTGGGGCGGTCGGTCGTCGCGGTGCCGGCGCGCATTTCCGCCGCGGCCAGGCCCGTGGCCGTGAGCAGGAGCGGGAGGAGGAGGGAGGCCGCGGGCGGGCGGAGTGGGGAAAATTTCATGGGGGTGGGGGGAACTCGGCGGTTAATCTGACGACCTCACGACGAGAGAAATACTCTGCACGAGCCCCGCGCCGGGATCGAGTCTGGGCTCACGCGAAGGCGCGAAGTACGCAAAGCCCACGCTGGGCTGGTGTGCAAGGGAAAGCGGTTCCACTCTTCGATCACGCGGGTCCTGATACGCTTTCCCAAGTGAGCGAATTTCGTCGATCCGAGATGCTTGTGCCGTTGCCGCTTACCGACGGCCAGCCGGTCCGGGAGTCATGCCGAGCTCGGACCCTCACGGAATTGCGCCACCAATTCGGTGCGGTGTTCGGCTTGGTTGGAAGCAGGAGCGGCTTTACGCCGCGATGGGTTGGCCCGACGATCCATCGCGGGGTAAACCCGAATGGCGCTGAAGTTTTTCCGGGCGACGATAGCTGTTACGATGGCAATTCTCGCGGTCGACAGGGACTTTTGGCAAAGGAATGGGTGGCAGGGGAATGAAACGTCGGCGGATTTTTTCCTCTGCCACCCATTCCTTTGCCATCCTGCCCCACCGCCGAAAGCGAACCCGCAACCTCCAGGGAAAGACCGTGAGCCTGGCCGCCTCCCGGGCGCAATCCGTGTTGCTCGCCGCAGCCATCGCCAGCTCGCTCACGGTGCAGACCTTGCTCAGAGCGAAGCAGCCGGTAAGCCGCGGCATGCACTTCACGACTCTGGCAGACACACAACGCCGCAAGCGCCTCCGGAAGAAATTCCTCGGGATTACTTAGGCGCCATCCGGGTAAACCCGCTCCAACAGTTTCCGGCAAATGCCCCGGCGCGTGCGGCGGGGATGTTTGCTTCGCGTCTTCGCGTGAGCCGAGATCGATCCATTTCGATCACCGCGGCGGTGTGCTTGAAAGAACTTTGAAAACCCCTGTTTTCAGGACGCGCCAACCAGGCGTTCAATCAACTCCTCCACCGGGGGATTCTTCGCCAGCGCATCTTTCCAAGCGTTCGGAATCGCGTCGCTGCCCAACCAGACGCCGGCCAGCCCTCCGGCGACGCATCCAGTGGTGTCAGTATCGCCACCCAAATTTACGGCTCGGAGGACGATTTCGCTGAACGAGCCCCCCTGCTGCAGACACCAGAGCGCCGCTTCCAGCGTATCAATTACGTAGCCACCGCTGCTGATTTCCTGACGGCTCAAATGAGCCAAATTACCGTCGAGCAACCGCTCGAAATGCGGACGTTCGGCGGGAAATCGCCGGAGGATTGCGCCCAAGGTTTCAGCGCCAGCCGAGCCCGCCGATTCCGGCGACGCGCCTTGCATGAGATGCCGCGCGACGAGGCAGTAGCAGGCGCAAGCGAGTTGGCTCCGCGCGTGACGGTGCGTGATGGCGGACCAACCCATCGCATGGTCGGCCACGATTTCGGGAGAGTCGTTCCAGAACCGCAGGGCGACGGGCAGAATCCGCATGAGCGAACCGTTGCCGTTGTCGGAATCACCCGTGCCGCCCGCGACCGCGGCCGGCGTGCCGGCGGCGATTCGCCCAAGAGCGGCGCCGGTGGCATTGCCAATGTCGAAGACTTTGCCCCGAACGGCCCAGTGACCTTCGTGCTTCCAGCGGACGTACAACTGCCCCGCGAGGTCCACGCTGGGATTTTCGAGCAGACTTTCGGCGGTGCACAACAAGAGGGCTCCGTCGTCAGACCAGGTGCCCGCGGGCTGATTCCAAGTGCCAAAGGCCCGCATGTCGTTCACCGGATCGGAGTCGCGGTCACGACGCGAGGAGAACTCCACCGGGACCCCCAGCGCGTCTCCCACCAGCGCGCCCATGATTCCCCCGACGATCCGATCTCGGCGACTGGGAGAGGGTGATTTCATGGCGGTTCGAACGACGACGTTGAGGAGAGTGTAACGCGGATGCGCCACGGGGAGGGAGCGAAACGAGTGGGCGGCGGTGGTGCGAGTCTCAACGTGGCGTGTGCGATTCGCGCAAGCATGAGCTTTGGTCCGCTGATTTCACGCTCCGTTTCGGAGAAAAAAGCGCGACAGTCACCGCTGGCTGCAACAGCGTGCCTCGCATGGATGCCCCGATGATTTCCCTCGGTTACACGCGGCGGCCGGAAGCGGAGATGACGGCGGCAGCGGAGACGTTTCTGGCCGAGCTGCGTCGTCGCCGGACCGTGCGTGATTTCTCGCCCGACCCCGTGCCCCGGCAAATCGTCGCCCTGGCCCTGCGCGCGGCGGGCACGGCACCGAGCGGGGCCAACTTGCAGCCGTGGCATTTTGTCGCGGTGTCCGACCCCGCGGTGAAGCGCCGGATTCGCGCGGCGGCGGAGGCGGAGGAACGGGAATTCTATGGGCACCGCGCTCCGGCGGAATGGCGCGAAGTGTTGGCGCCGCTGGGCACCGGACCGGAGAAGCCCTTTTTGGAAACCGCACCGTGGTTGATCGCGATTTTCGCCGTGAACGCGTACGACACACCGGACGGTCGGCGCCGGCAGACGTATTATCCCAAGGAATCGGTGGGTATCGCGACCGGTTTTCTGATCGCCGCGTTGCACGCGGCCGGGCTCGTCACGCTGACGCACACGCCGAGCCCGATGGCGTTTCTCAACGACATCCTCGGCCGCCCCACGACGGAAAAACCATTTCTCCTGCTCGTCGTCGGCTACCCCGCGGCGGGCGCGCAGGTGCCGGCCATCACGAAAAAATCGCTGGAGGAGATTGCGACCTGGGTGTAGGCCCGCATTTTTCGCAACGCAGCGGCCGCAACCAAAGATTTCCCAAATCCTCGCAACCGGGATCGACGTGAAGCGATCTCGGCCGGCCGCAGCCAGGGGGACACTTGCTAACGACAAGATTGACCATGGCTCGATTCGTCCCCTCCGGCTGGTCCGGAATTGCATCATTTTGCCTCCAGGATCTTGCCCCGGATTGGCTCCGCCTGGAGCGGCAGGATGATGCAGGGCAAAACCGATGAAGACATCGGATGGCCCGCTCACCCGTGAAATAGTATGGCGCATGCACGTGAATTCACGCAGGATGCGAGCACGAGTTCCGCCCGCGCGTGGCCACGGACGCGACGGCCGTTCAACCTCACGCCAATGCCGTCGACCCCGCAACGAAGCGCCCAAATTTTCCCCCTGGCGGGTACGATTTCGCCAAAACTGGCCGAGGAGCTGGCGTCCGGAAGGGGGAAGTACTCGCGATGGACGATCCTCCTGGATGCTGGCACGCTGGAAGCCCTGTTGTTGGCGATTGGGGAGTTCGGCGAGCGCTGGGGAACAGCGAGTCGCCTGACGGGGCTGCCCCTGGTACCGCAGTTCTATCCACATTCGATGGATGAAAGACGGATGCGAGATGCCTTGGAAACCATGGCGAGAATCCAGTCGAGCACCGGGATGAACTCACCGGAATTCTCGCTCGGGTTCTCGTCGCCTCTGTTGTCGGAGCAGGTTCCGGCCTTCTCCCGGGAATTTCGAGACCGTCTCGCCAACGGCGCCCACACCGCTTGGGCGCAGGATCTTGACGAGCGCAGGCTCGGCGCCCTCCTGTGGATCGTCGCTGAATATGGGATCCGGGTTTCCCCCTTTGGCGGCCCGAACCGGTCGGAATACCCGCCTCCCAACTTCGACGCAGAACCAGCGGTCACGCAGCCGATGCGTGCAGCACTCCGGCTGATTGTCAGGCTCTACCGGGGAGAACCGATGACCGCGGCCGAGGTCAGTCGTCGGATCAAAGATCCGGATTGCCCGCCGGCTGCGCCGCGTACGGACCAACGGGAGTGAGTTTGCCCGAAATGCGAAAAGCGGACCGTGTTCGATGGTCCGATTCACCCCGCCGAATACGTCTACACGACGACGGAACCCGCGCACCGGATCGGGCTTCAATCTGTCCGCATCGTGCAGTTCTGCGACGATTGCAGAAATCTTATACCGAGCGAAACGACAGTTTGACAATCGGGCATCGGTCATCGGGCAACTTGAAATTGGAAAACTCGTTCTGGTCTCCCAATGACAGATTGAAAATGCCCGATGCCCGATTTCACGATCTCCGAAAATCTTCGGTTGCGGTTGCCGCGTTGGGAAATCTTCGGGCTAGGTGCCACTGGCCGCACAACGGGCACCGGTAGGCCGTGCTCTGTCGTTCCACCCCAGCAAGCAGGGCGGCATCGAGCGCATCGCCCGCGGACCGGTAGCGGCGCTTGCGGCCGCAGACGTGGTGGCGTTCCTCGCGGGTGGGGCGCTTCATCATCGGCTCCGGTTGCCGGAGTCAGCCGGCCCACCGGGCCCAAACGCTCACGGCCTTCGTTTCGCCGGGACGGCATCCAGCGCCGCCCGAATGATGGCTCCAACACTCACGTCGTTGGCTTTGGCAATTCGCTTCAGCTGCTTGCGTGTGGCGGAATCGATGCGCACAGAAATCTGGATACGCGGCTCTTCGTCGCGGCGGAAGCCGCTCAGGTCGAATTTCGCGAGCGCCATCCGAATGGCCTCACTCGCGGTACGGAGGGCGTGGGCCACACGGATGGCCTCGATTTTCTCGTTGAGGGAGGCCGGCAGGTCGATCGTCAGGGGAGCGGAAGTGGGTTTCATGCGGGAGCAGGGCAACTGATCGGGCGTGGCTTGTCCAGTGTGAGTTCAGCGGGAGATGCCCGACCTGCCAGCTCGGTTGCTGCGCAGCGCGGCCCTCCGAAAATGGATGGCTGGAAGCGCTCGCGGCCCCGTCAGCTCGAAAAAGATTCAGCTGCGCCACTGCAGATGGTGCCGGTGGCCGTGGGCGGCGTGCGCGGTGTCGTGGGCGCGCAGCTCGAGGCGGGCACCGTTCGTCTCGAGGTGGGCCATGACCCAGCCGGTCGGTTGCACCGGGTCGAAGGGATACGAGGTGGCCGGCAGATTGATCAGGTGGATGCCGCTCTCGTCCGGCACCACGCTCCAGCGGTGCGAGTGGCCGAAGAGGTACGCCTTCACCTGGCGCCGCGGCCGCAGAATTTCAAAAAACGCCTCCGTTTCGGTGAGCCCGTTCTTGTTTCCGCCCGTGCCGGGATTGTGATGGACCATCACCAGCGCGGGCTTGTCGGCATGGGCGTCGAGCGATTTTGCGAGCCAGGCGAGTTGCGCCGCGCCGAGGACACCGGGGGTGACATTGGTCCGGTCGAGCGAATCGAGCACGAACCAGTTCGCGCGGGCCGATTGCACGATGGCAACCTGCTTGGCGCCGACGGGGGCGGTCACGCGCTTGTCCTGGTGCAGCGCCGTCCAGAAATTTTCGCGGTGATCGTGATTGCCGAGAGCAAGGTGCAGCGGAATGCCCGCGGCGCGCAGCGGCCAGAGAAGTTCGGCCAGCGTGGCGTAGTCGCCGGGTTCCCCCGAGTTGAGCGAAAGGTCGCCGTTGACGAGCGCGCCCGCCGGTTTTTTCTCCCAGGCGAGCACCTCCTGCACGACGGTGCTGAGCCGGTCGGTGGGGTTGATCTCCCGGGCGATTTTCGCGCGGTCGGCGGCAATATGCGAATCGGATAACAGCGCCCAGCTGTGCGGGTCGGCGGGGCGGGCCGCGGCGGCGAAGAGGTGGCGGGAGAGGAGCAGCGCGGCACCGCCAGTGAGCGAGCGACCGAGGAATTGACGGCGGGAGAGAGGCGGCAGGTGGAAGGGCATGGAGGGGAGCGTGAGATTGAAAGGGAGGGTGGGAGGGAAGGCGAAAGGGAAACTGGGCTGGGATCGATCCACTTCGTCCCGGTCTGCGACGATTTAGGAATTCTTTAAATCGGGCAACGGCGCATCGGTCATCGGGAAATTGTGAAGCTTCGTTCGGCACTGGCAAATGACCGATTGCAGATGACCGATGACCGATTTCAAGATTTTCCCAACCCTTGAGTTGCGGTCTCTGGCCAAGGTGCGAAATATCCGGGCCGCGCTCGCCTGCATCGTCAGGCTTCAGAACTCCATCCGGAGTTTTCATGAGGATGGCCTGCTTGATGAGAGCGGCGAGAATGGCGGGTACGTGGCAGGTGATGAGCCCGACGGTTTTACGATCGGGTCGAAACTCCCGTCGGTCAAAACTGGAAATGTCCTGCACCGTGGCCTGCCCCGCGTCCTTCCCGGTTGTGGTGGATGGCGGGTGATGGTGCCGGCACCGCGCAGTCCGTCGATCGGTGGGTGACGGCACGCGGTCAATCCTTGCGAAAGTTTGTGCATCGCCGTGAATCCGCGACAAGATCTTCCGACCTCGATGTCTGGAATTGTGTCGGCGTCTTCCCGCCGCACGGTTGGCACGAAATTCGGCGCGAATTCGTTTGGTTCGTGGCCCAGGTTGCACGGCTGGAATCGGAGCGACGGAGCGGCCGGAACAATCGCTGACGAACTTTTGCCACAATTGATCGCAGCAGCTCGGCGCTGTCACGGGGAGACGCGCCGCCGCGCCGCCGGGTGAGTTTGATTCGGCTTGCTGGGAATAGCCGGGGGCGAGATTCTGAAACCTCGTGAGAAATGAGCTGAAAGAATCCCCGCTGTCCGATCCGGTTGAGGAAAACCTCGAACTGCTGCGTGCGCAGCAGGAGCTGCGACAGGTGAAAGACACGGTGACGGCACTCCGGACCAACCTCGAGGAGTTGCAGACCGGGTGCGACGGTGCGGTGCAGGGAGCCGTGGCGGTCGCGCAGGACGAGATCCGGCAGCTACGGCAGACCGTGCAGGCGTTGCGGGACGATTTGCAGGTGCTGCAGGGCGAAAAGGAACAGGCGGTGCAGGCCGCCATCGCGACGGGGCACGCCGAGGCGCGGCAACTGCATCAGGCGATCGCCGCGCTACGGACCGAGTTGGAAACGGCCATCGCCCGGGACGACGCGGGGCGCGAGGCTCAGGCACGGGATTATCACGACGAACTGCGCCAGCTGCGCGAAACCATTGCCTCCCTCCGCGTCGAATTGGAGAAGCAACATGCGAGCTAACGAAAAACCTGCGACCACCCGGCGGCCCCGCCAGCCGCGCCCGCCCCGCGAGACGCGCTCATCGCTGCAATTGCGCCTCCAACGCAACGAGATGTTGCTGCAGCTCACGCAGCGCGTCGCGGCGATTGAGAACCTCGATGAACTGCTTGCAACGCTGGTGGAAATCGTCGCCAACGAGACGAACGCCGAGCGCGGCACGTTGTTTCTCAATGATGCGGCGACCAACGAACTCTACTCTCGCATCGCCCAGGGCACCTTCAATCGCGAGATTCGGATCCTCAATACCACGGGCATCGCCGGCTCGGTCTTTCAGTCGGGCCGCGGTGAAATCGTCAACGACGCCTATGCCGACGAGCGGTTCAACCGCGAGGTCGACCGCAAGACGGGATTCACGACCCGGTCGATCCTGTGCGTGGCGGTGAAGACGGCCCGCGGGGAAGTGATCGGGGTCGTGCAGACTTTGAACAAACGCGAGGGCGGATTCACCGGCGACGACATGGTGTTGCTCGAGGCGATGGCGACGCAGGCCTCGGCGGCGCTGCAGAGCAGCCAGTTCGTGGAGCGCATGCAGAAGACGCGCCAGGCGGAAATGGAGTTCCTCGATCTCGTGGCCGACATCACGAGTTCACTGGACCTTTCCGTCTTGTTGCGGCGGGTGATGAGCGAGGCGACGCGCATGTTGAAGGCCGACCGCTCGACGCTTTTTCTCCACAACGACAAGACGAACGAACTCTGGTCGGAAGTGGGCGAGGGGCTTAACGCCGTGCAGATCCGGCTCCCGAATCATGTCGGCATCGCCGGCGCGGTGTTCCAGTCGGGCAAGACGATCAACATCCCGCACGCTTACGCCGATCTGCGATTTAATCCGGCCTTCGACAAGAAAACCGGGTACTTCACGCGCTCAATTCTGTGTGTGCCGGTGGTCACCAAACTGGGCAAACTGATCGGGGTCACGCAGGCGCTGAACAAGCGCGGCGGACCGTTCACGGCCGAGGACGAGGCCCGGTTGAAGGCGTTCACCGCGCAGGTTTCCATCGCGCTCGAGAATGCGAAGCTGTTCGACGACGTGCAGAACATGCGCAACTACAACCAGTCGGTGCTGGAGAGCATGTCGAGCGGCGTCATCACCCTGAACGAGGACGGCCGGGTGCACACGTGCAATGCCGCCGGTTTCCGCCTGCTCAAGATCCGCGAGACGGACATCCTCGGCAAACCCGTGGCGGAATTTTTCACCGGTCCAAATGCCTGGATTGCCGGGCGCCTCGCGGAAGTCGCTGAATCCGGCAAGAGCGCCGTGCTGATGGATGCCAACATGGAGGTGCGCGGGGAGAAGTTGAGCGTCAATGTCACGCTCCAGCCGCTCGTGAGCCTCAAGGCCAAGCGGCTCGGCTCGATGTTGATGCTCGAAAACATCAGCAACGAGAAGCGCATGAAGTCGACGATGGCGCGTTACATGGATCCCGGACTCGCCGAACGGCTCCTGGCCGGTGGGGGCGATTTGCTCGGCGGCCAAAGCGTCGAGGCGACCATGCTCTTCTCGGACATCCGTTCCTTCACGACGCTGACCGAGGAGCTGGGCGCGCAGGGCACGGTGGCGCTGCTCAACGAATATTTCACCATCATGGTGAACTGCATCACCCAGGAGGGCGGAATGCTCGACAAGTTCATCGGCGACGCGATCATGGCGGAGTTCGGCATTCCGGTGGCGCACGGCGACGACGCCGACCGCGCGATGCGGGCGGCCATCAGCATGACGACCGAGCTGCGCGCCCTCAACCAGCGGCGGCAGGAGCGTGGACAGAAGCCGGTGCTGATGGGCGTCGGGCTCAACACCGACACGGTCGTGTCGGGCAACATCGGCTCGCCGAAGCGGATGGACTACACCGTGATTGGCGATGGCGTGAACCTCGCCTCGCGGTTGGAGAGCGCCTGCAAGGAGTACAGCGCGCAGATTCTCATGAGTGAGTTCACCTATCGCAAATTGAAGGGCACGTATCGCTCCCGCGAGGTTGACCGGGTGGTGGTCAAGGGCAAGACCGAGCCAATTGGCGTCTACGAGATCCTCGATTATCACTCCGAGGAAACGTTTCCGAACATGCCGGAGGCCATCAACCAGTTCCGCGGCGGGCTCGGCTATTATCGGAAGGGGGAGTTTGACCGGGCGATCGCGCAATTCCGCGAAACCCTCTCGCTGCATCCCGGCGACAAGCTCAGCCAGACTTATATTCAGCGCTGCGAATATTTGAAAGATCATCCGCCCGGCGATGAATGGACCGGCGTGTGGGTCATGAAATCGAAATAACATGCAGGCTTCGGAATTTTTCACCCTGCCCGCGTCGCTGGCGGCGTTTGCGGCGCATTTTCGTCCCGAAGTGCCGCCGTGGGAATGGTTGCCGCAGATCAGAGCCGCGCTGTCCGCCCTGACGGTCCCGCTGGGGGCTCCGCCCGTCCCGGCGGGGGTGCGCATCGAGGGCGCGGTCTGGCTCGGACCGGGAGTCAAGCTGCCGGCGTACGCGACCATCATCGGCCCGACTTGGATTGGGGCGGGTACGGAGATTCGCCCGGGGGCGTTCATCCGCGGCAACGTGATCGTGGGCGAAGGCGGCGTGCTCGGCAACGCGTGCGAATTCAAGAACTGCCTCCTGCTGGATGGCGTGCAGGTGCCACATTTCAGCTACGTGGGCGACTCGGTGCTGGGCAACCGGGCGCATTTCGGAGCGGGGGTGATTTGTTCCAACCTGCGGCTGGATCAGCAACCCATCGTGGTCCGGACGGCCGACGCGGTCTATGAGACGGGCCTGAGGAAATTCGGTGCGATCGTCGGGGATGGCGCGGAAGTCGGCTGCAACGCCGTGCTCAATCCCGGGGCCATTTTGGGCCCGCGGGCGCTCGTGATGCCGGCGATGGCTTTCAGCGGAGTGCTCGCGGCCAATACCATCGCTTACAGCCGCCCGGCGGTGAGGTTGGTGGCGCGGCGGGATTGAAGCGGATCTTCCTCTTTCCTCTTTCTCTTTCGTCGTTCTCTGCCGAAACTGCGGTTTTGAGAAAGATGAAGAGAAAGAATTAAGAGAAAGATTATATGCGAACCCTCACCGGCATCCAGCCTTCCGGCACGCTGCACATCGGCAACTATTTCGGCGCCATGCGCCCGGCGATCGACGCCCAGTCGCGGGGCGAGTGTTTCTATTTCATCGCGGATTACCACTCGATGACGTCGCTTTTCGACCCGGCGGAGCGGCGGAAGCACACGCTCGGGGTGGCGCTCGACTGGCTGGCGTGCGGGCTCGATCCGAAGCACAGCGTGTTCTGGCGGCAGAGCGACGTGCCCGGGGTCGTCGAGCTCTCGTGGCTGCTCGGCACGCTCACGCCGATGGGGCTGCTCGAGCGGGCGCACAGTTACAAGGACAAGACCGGGAAAGGCTTCTCGCCGAATTTCGGACTCTTCGCTTACCCGGTCCTGATGGCCGCCGACATCCTGCTCTATGACACCGAGCGCGTGCCAGTGGGCCGCGATCAGAAACAGCATCTCGAGATGACGCGTGACATCGCGATCAAGTTCAACCTCGCCTACGGGGAGACGTTTGTCGTGCCGGAGTCGGAGATTCGCGAGGATCTCGCGGTCATCCCCGGGCTGGACGGCCAGAAGATGAGCAAGAGCTACGGCAACACGATTGACATTTTCGGCGAGGAAAAGGCGACGCGGAAAAAAATCATGGGCATCGTGATGGATTCACGCACCCCGGCCGAGCCGAAGCCCGACGCGGACAAGAATCTCGCGATCCAGCTGCTGAAGCTCTTCGCCGCGGCCGACGTCGCGGTCGATTTTGAAAACCGACTCCGAGCGGGTGGGCTCGGGTATGGCGATCTCAAGAAGGCGTTGTTCGAGCACTATTGGAATTATTTCGCGGCGGCGCGGGCGCGCCGGGCCGAGCTGGCCGCCAACCTCGACCACGTCGAGGCCGTGTTGCGCGACGGCGCCGGGCGGGCCCACGCGGTCGCGAGGGTGGTGCTCAAGCGGGCGCGGCGGGCGTGCGGGATCGAGTAGAAATTTTGGATAGAGGCGGGCATCCCACCCACATCAATTGCCCGACTGCCGCCGAAATCATTCGGGGATCTCCCGGCACCTCAGATCACGCACTCCCCCGGCAGCCGCAGGCCGGCAATTTTCGCCATGATTCGCTCACTTGCGATCTGGTACCGTTCTTTTCCGGCGCCGGGCTGATCGTAATCGCCGGTCGGGATGCGCTCGCCGAAGACCACGGTGATGCGGGTGCCAAAACGGGGAATCGTGCCGCCTTTGCCGAGCGCCTCGTAGGAGCCAAAGATGCGCGCCGGCACAACCGGCACCTGCGCCCGACACGCGAAAAGTCCGACCCCCGGCTTGGGCCGCTGCATCCGGCCATCGCGTGAGCGGGTGCCTTCGGGAAACATGATGACGATTCGCTGCTGTTTGAGTTCGTGCAGCACCAGCTTGATCGCCGTGACATCCGAGCCTCCGTCGCGATCCACCGGGATGACATCGACCGCGTTGAGCCACCACGAGGGAAACCCCGGCGTCCACAAAGTCTTGCGGGCAAAAAATCTCACTTGTCGCTGCAACTGCGAGGCGATGATGAAGGGGTCAAGATGGCTGGCGTGATTGGCGGCCACCAGGCAGCCGCCCAATCGGGGGAGGTTGTCCAGGCCGACAATATCGCCGCGGAAAAGCATCTCGTAGGCCGTCGTCGCGAGGAAATGGGAAACGCCGTACACCGGCTTCATGTCCGCCTGGGGGAAGACGACACTCATCGGGAGAGTTGCGCCGCGATCGGCGCCGCCATCGTTTCCACCACTTCCGGCAGCGTCAGAAATGTCGTGTCGATGGAAATGGCCCCGGGCGGGCAGGCGAGGGGAGCGGTCTTGCGCGACGAGTCGAGCCGATCGCGTTCCGCGATGGAGTCGTCGCCGCCTTCCCGGGCGCGCCGCCGCGCGCGTTCCAGTGGATCGGCGTGCAGAAAGAAACGGAACGTCGCGTCGGGAAAAATCACCGAGCCGATGTCGCGCCCCTCCATGACCAGACCGCGGAAGCCCCGCTCCCTCGCGACCCCGGCCTGTCCGCGTTGATAGGCCAGCAGGGCGGTGCGTACCTCGGGAATCGCGGCGAAATGGGAGACGTGGTCGTTGACCTCGCGGCGGCGGATCTCGGCCTCGGGCACGACACTCCCGCCCACTGCCATCATCGCGGAGCGGCCGTTGACGCGCGTGCTGAGCTGCAGGCCGGCGACCACGGCCTGCACCGCGGGCAAGTCGGTGGCGGGGACGTTGCGCCGGAGAAATTCGGCGGTGATGGCGCGATAGAACGAGCCGGTGTCGACGTGCAGGAGATTGAATCTTTCGCTCAGTGTGCGCGAGGAGGAGGACTTGCCGGACGCGGCGCCACCGTCGATGGCAACGGTGATGAAAGGAAAGTGGGACATCAGCGGTCCAACGATTTTTGACGCAGCGACTCCAGCAACTCAAAAAAATGCGGAAATGTCTTGGCGCAGCACGCGGGGTGCTTGATCGCCAGCCAGGGCCGTCCGTTCGCGTGCAGGTCATGGCAGCCCAGAATCCCAAAACTCATCGCGAAACGGTGGTCCCCATAGGTCTCGATGGTTTCGCCGGCGCGCAACGGCTTTGGGCGGATTTCCAGAGAGTCGACGGTTTCGGTGACGTCCTGCCCCAGCTTGCGCAACTCCCGCGCCATGCCGGCCACGCGATCGGTCTCCTGCTTGCGGGTGTGCGCGATGCCGGAAATAAACGTGGGTCCCTCCAGCAGCGGCGAGATCGCGGCGAGGGTGAGAAACGTGTCGGAGTACTCGCTGAAATCTTGCCTCACCCCGCGACGCCCGGCGCCAGCGTGGCGGATGATCATCGCGCCGGGCTGTGGCGCGACGGCGAGCCCCGCCTCCTGGAGCACCCGGATGAACTGCGTGTCGCCTTGCAGCCCGCTGCCGGGTCCGTTCAACCCGCGCAGCGCGAGCGAACCACCGGTGACCAATGGCAGCGCGAGGAAATAGCTCGCGGCCGTGGCGTCGGGCTCCACGGCGTAGCTTCCCGCGGTGGTGGTATACCGACGCTGCGGCCGGCTGGAAACAACCTCGCCGGAGAGCCACTGGGGCGCCGGCTGTCCGAATTGCGTCAGCAACGCGGCCGTCATGTCCACAAATGGACGGCGGACCTCGCCGACGATTCGGATCTCAACGGCGCTGCGGGCCAGCGGGGCGACCAGGAGGAGTGCCGAGAGCAGCTGGCTGCTTTCGCTGGCATCGAGGGTCGCCCGGCCGCCGTCCAGGCCGCGGGCCTGAATCACCAGCGGGAAAAAGCCCTCAACGCCGGTGCATCGGATCTCGGCGCCGAGCTGGCGCAGGGCCTGGATGAGTGGCTTCATCGGCCGCCGGCGCATCTGCGCCACGCCATCGAGACGGAAGGTGCCGCGCGGCGCGGCGGCGCACAACGCGGTCAGAAAGCGTGCGGCGGTGCCTGCCAGGCCGACGAAGAGATCGGCCTCGCCGCCGGAGAATCCCTTCGCCTGGTCGGCGATCCGGAGCGTTCCGGCGCGCTCGTCGGCCTCGACGGTGAACCCGAGCTGGCGCAGCGCGGCGGCCATGAGCTGCGTGTCTTCGCTGAACAACGCCCCGGTGAGTGTGACGGGAGTATCGCCGAGCGCCGCGAGCAGCAGCGCGCGGTTGGTCAGGCTCTTGGAACCGGGCAGCGTGACGTCGCCCTGCACGGAATGCGTGAAGGGTTGAATCGGCAGCAGGTCAGGCAACGACATGAAGGCGCCGAGCGTCGCGGAGCGGACGGCGCGCGCCAAGGAGTTTTTCGCCGGCGATGCGCGGTGGTGCAGTGCGCGAATTCGGCAGAGCGGGCGCGAGGTCACGCGCGAGGATGCCCGCGCCGCGACCGAGGACCTCGGCCTGATCGTGGGCGACGAGATCGAGGCGTTTTTTGCGCTGCCGCGCGGTGTCGGTGTCCACTATACGAGCCGGGCGAAGAACGCCGCCGCCGCCGGACCGTGGGGCCTGGAACTGGTCGGCTCCAAGGGACGCGCGCGGCTGCTCAACGACCAGCACACGCGGGTTTTTGTGCAACGTTTCGGTGGCTTCACGGCGCGCGGCGAAACCCGCGAGTGGTTGCCGCTCGTACCGGGCTCCGGCGAAACTTCGGCAGCCCTGGGCGGACAGAATTCCGCCAACCGGCGGGTGGTGGATGATTGGCTCGCGGCCATCGCGGAAGATCGCGAGCCGGTCTGCAGCGGTCACGCGGCGATGACGTCGCTGGAAATGATCCACGCGGTGTTCGCCGCGGGAATCGCCCGCGCGCGCGTGGCGCTGCCGCTGCAGCGACGGGCGCATCCGCTGACGCAGGATTGACCGCAGCGGTTCCTTTCGCTGACCGCGCGCAGCGCGTCGGCGGAGAAAAAACGCGCCGCTCCGCCCCGCTTCGCCAAACAAACATGTAACGTATTACGTTACATGTTTGCCGGGGCCACCGGACGTGGGCAGGTTCATTTGCCGATCCGGTCCGGCAGATATTCGACGAGGCGGTTGACGTAGTCGGACACATCCTTGTGGCCGGGCGCGGCCAGCTTGGCCTGGCGGATGGCAGGCAGAAGTGGCCGGGCCAGCGGGCCAAGGCGGTGCGCGGCGTTGAGCGCGGCAAGGCGGGCGAAGATATCGTCCACGCGCAGGGCAGACTCGAGGACGGGCAGGGTGCGATCGAGCGAACCGAGGTGCGCGAGTGTCTCCGCGGCGGCGATACGGGTATCTGGCGAGACGTCGTCAAGTGCGGCGAGGAGCGCAGACTTGGCCGGGGCGGCGTCGGCGCGGAGCGCCAGCAGGCCGAGCGCGCCCCACCAGCGGACGGCGGAGTCGGTGGCGCGCAGGAGTTCGGCGAGGGCGGCGACGTTGCGCGGTGCCATCTGGTTGGCGAGTTCGGCGGCGCGCAGCAGTTCGGTGATTGGATTCCGGCGTGCGTCGGTGGCGATGGCGTACGGCGTCGAGCCGGCGGACCGGGCGTGCAACTCGCGCTCGGGGAGCAGGCCAAGGTCACCCGCCGCCCGCATCTGTGTGGCGAGCAGGGCGCGCAGACGCGCCAGCTCGGTGGCGTAGGCAGGGTCGGCGGCGAGGTTACGGATCTGCCACGGGTCGGAACCCACGTCGTAAAGTTCCTCGACGGCCTTGCGGGGCGCGAAGAACCGCGCGGGAGCGCCGGTGAGTTTCCCGGCGAGATGGAGCCGTTCCCAGGCCCGCATGCTGGGATGCTGCCAGTTGTAACTCATGAACTGGCTGTGCGGCAGGTGCGGCTGGAAATTGCGGAGGTATTGAAAACGGTGATCGCGGACGTAGCGAACAGTGTCGACGGCTTCGCCCTGGCGATCCTTGCCTCCAAAAATGAGGTCGCGCGGAGGACCTGCCTTGGCGCCGAGAAAGGCAGACCCTTGCAGGTGCGCCGGCAAATCCACGTCGACGAGGCTTAGCACCGTGGGCGCGAAATCGACAAAGGTCACAAGGCGGTCCGTCGTCTCCCCGGGCCGCGCGGGCGCGAGGTGCCGCCATTTTTCCGGGAAGCGCACCATGAACGGCACCCGGAGGCTTGAGCCCCAGGCCCACATTTTCACGCCGGGCATGCCGGTGCCGTGGTCGGAAAAGAAAAACACAATGGTGTCTTCGGCGAGGCCGTCCTGCTCCAACTCGTCGAGCACATCGCCGACGAGGTAGTCAGTGGCGGTGACGTTTTCGTAATGCCGCGCCCATTCTTTGCGAAACTCGGGTGTGTCGGGATGGATGGGGGGCACGGTGACCTTGGCCGGATCGCGGCGCTGGTCGGGGGTCAGGCGACGGGTGTTCTCGCGATATTTTGCCTCGGTGGCGAAAATCTGGCTCTGATGGGAGACAGTGAAGTTGAACACCGAGAAAAACGTTTGGCCGGGCGCGCGTTTGCGCCAGTGCGCCCGGTTGCTCGATTCGTCCCAGGTCGTCTTCGGCGTGGCGAAGTTGTAATCCTCCTTCACATTGTTCGACGCGTAGTAGCCGGCGGCGCGCAGATATTCTGGGAAGCCCTTGATCTCCGTGGGCAGCCGGGTGGTGGAGCGCATGTGCAGGCTGCCGAGCCGCAGCGGATAGACCCCGGTGATGAGACACGAGCGACTCGGTGCGCACACGCCCGTGTAGGCGAACGCCTGCGTGTAAAGAACGCTTTCGCGCGCGAACGCGTCGAGCCGGGGGGTCCGGGCGAAGGTGTCGCCGTAGCAACCGAGCAGCGGGCTGGTGTCCTCACAGGTGATCCAGAGGATGTTCGGACGGTCGGCGGCGGAAGCGCTGGTGCCGGTGATCGCGAGCACGAGTGACGCGACCAAAAACAATCGCGAGGGGTAGCTGCGAGCGCCAGCAAGTGGACTACGCGCGCGCTCCACTCGCTGGCGCTCGCAGCTACTTTTCGCGATACTTTGCGGTTGCCGCACTGGAAGGATGGGTCGAGACGGGGAGTGGTGCATGAAATAAGCGGGGTGAAAGTTCGCCCGAGCTGGACCCGATTGAAAAAATTACCTCGTGGAATCGTATCGCGCCAGCCAGGAGCCGAGCGACATGCGTAGATAAAATTCGTGGGTTGAGCCCGACTCGCGTGCGGCCGCGAGGGCATGGCGGGCGCGCAATTGCGACAGCAACGGTTTCGCGGGCTCGCCGAGCAATTCCAGCGCGCGGGCGGTTTGCAGGACGGTGTCGAGGTTGTCCGAATTCATCTCCTGACCAAGCCGGGCCAGCGCCGCCGGATGCTCCATCGCGCCCAAGAGCGCACGCGCCGCCTCGATTCGCACGGCGGGCGCAGGGTCCTCCAACGCCCGCTCCAGATCCGCGCGGGCCTGTTTCGCACCGGCGACGTTGGCCACCAGTCCCACCGCCGCCCAGGTGCGCACCGCGCGGTCGGCATCCCCGAGCCAGACGCGCTGCTGCGCGACCGCGGCGGGATCGCCCACGAGCTCAGCCGCGGCCAGTACGCGCTCGACGGGATAAGCTCCCGGCCGGCGGGCCATTTCGAAGGGCGACTGTGTCCCGGCGCGGCTCGCGACGTCATCCTCGGTCAGAAATGCCACGTCGCGGATCTCGATCAGCCATGCGCGCAACGTGGCGCGCAGGCGCCCGAGCGTCGCGGCGTGGACGGGATCCGCGGCGAGATTGCGCAGCGTGTGCGGGTCGGCGACGGTATCGTAGAGTTCTTCGCGCGGCCGGGTCGACGCGAGCCACGCGGTTGGACCGGTGCCCAGTTTGCCCGCCCGCGCGAGGGCGAGCAGTTCGCGCCGGAAGGCGCTGGCATCCGAATAGGACTCCGGGGGAGCCCAGGAGAGATGGGGACGGTAGTTGCGGAGGTAGAGCCAGCGTTCGTCGCGGATGGAGCGCGCCGTGTCGAACACCTCATCAACCCGGTCGCGGGCCCCGTGCACATAGCGCCGGGCGGTGCCCGCGGCGGCGCCGAGGAAGGCGGTACCTTGGTAGTGGGCGGGGATTGGCACGCCAGCGAGACTGAGCAGCGTCGGAGCGAAATCCACGAAGTTCACGAGCCGGTCACTCGCCGTCCCTGGTTGCTCAGGAGCGAGGTGGCTCCATTTTTTCGGCACGCGGATCAGCAACGGCACTCGCAGGCCCGAGTCGTGGAGCAGGCGTTTGCCGCGCGGCATACCCATGCCGTGATCGCCATAGAAGAAAACGATTGTGTCTTCGGCCAGGCCATCGGCCTCAAGCTCGCGCAGAATCGCGCCGACCCGGCGATCCATGACGGTGATGCAATCGTAGTAGCGGGCCATCGCCTGCCGTGCGATCGGGATGTCTGGATAAAAAGGCGGCACCGGCACCCGCGCGGGATCGGCGCGTTCGCCAACCGGAATCTGGCGGCCGATTTCGCGTTCGAACTGCTCCTCCGGCCAAACGCTGAGACGCGACTGGTGGGTTTCCGTCAGGTTGAACACCGCCATGAACGGCTGCCCCGGCGCCCGCTGCCGCCAGTGCGCCCGGGCCTCGCTGCGGTTCCACCAGGCGCGTACCAGGGCGGCTTCGTCGCGCAGATTGTAGTCTGTCTTGACGTTGTTGGTCGTGAAGTAGCCGGCGTCGCGCAAATAAACTGGATAACCCTTGAAGTCCGCCGGCAGCGTCATTTCGCAGCGGAGGTGCGGATTGCCGAGCGAGTTTGCATACACGCCGGTCACCAGCGTAGCGCGGGCCGGAGCGCAGACCGGCGCCACGGCAAACGCCCGCGTGTAGCGCACCGCCGCGCGCGCGAAGGCGTCGAGATGTGGCGTGCGCGCGAAGGTGTCGCCGTAGCAACCAAGATTCGGGCTCAAATCCTCCGCTGTGATCCAGAGGAGGTTGGGGCGGTCGGCGGCAAAGGCTGACGCGGTGACGAACATGGCCGCGGCGAGGAGGGCAGTGAAACTTGGTGCGAGTGGGCGGAGAAGGGAGAAGTGGCGGGCGGTTGCGTCCCGACGATTGCCGGGGTCGCTGAACTCGGTGGATGATTGCCGCCGTGAACGCATCCGTGTTTCGTCCCGGAGCCGACGGCATTGGTGAAATCGAGGGTCTGGTGGTCGGGCGCGGCGCATGGGAGCAGGAATTGGGAACGAACGGCGGAAAACGCGGAGCAGGAGAGGTGGAGGAAAGCGACGATCGAAAGAAGTCAGGACGTGATGACGGAGCGGATGGGGGTTGAACCGGATCGGACGCTCAGGCCTTTTTCCCAAACGAACGATCGGGCCGGATCAGCGCGGTGACGAGGAAACCGGGGATGGTGCAGATCATGACCCAGATGAAGAAGTGCTGGTAGCCGATAATCTCCTGGATCCAGCCGGTGACCATCCCGGGGATCATCATGCCGAGCGCCATGAAGCCAGTGCAGATCGCGTAGTGCGCCGTCTGGTGTTCGCCCTGCGCCACGTAGAGCATATAGATCATGTACGCGGCGAAGCCAAAACCGTAGCCGAATTGCTCGACGGCGACAGCGGTCGTGATGAACCACAGGTTCTCCGGTTGCACGAACGAGAGATAAACAAAGACAAGATTCGGCAGATGAATCGCGCAGACCATGAAGGGCAGCCAGTACCGCAGTCCGTTCCGCGCCGCGACGAAACCACCGGCCAGGCCTCCGAGCGTCAGCGCCACCACGCCGACCGTGCCGTAGACAAAACCCACGGCGCTGGTCGAGAGGCCGAGCCCGCCGGCCTCGCGTGCGTCGAGGAGGAAGAGTGAGGCGATCTTCATGAGCTGCGCCTCGGCCAGGCGATAGAGCAGCAGAAAGGCGAGCGAGCGGAGGATGTCGGCCTTGCGGAAAAACGCGCCAAAAGTGGCGAAGAATTCGACGAGCGGATTGCGTCGGGTGCGGACGGTGGCCGCCGTGTCGGCGATCGGTTTCGGCAGGGCGAAACGGTGATAGACGAACAGCGTGACGAAGAGCCCGGCCAGCGTGTAAAACGTGATCGACCAGGCGAGCGGGATGTTGCCCGCGCGGGCGAGAAACGTCGCCTCGGTGGCGCCGCGGTTCTTCGGGTCGAGTTGCACGACGGCCATCACCGGGGTGTTCCAATTGGACGGGTTGAACGTGAAGCGATCGCCCTCGAGGAGCTTGATGCCGGCGTCGCCCGAATCGCGGCCGAAGGTCACAACCACGTCCTTTTCCGGTCGGGCGGAAAGCGAGATCAGAAAAACGCCCGCCGGTCCGGCCGCGTCGCTGCGTTGGGCCGTCGCCGATTTCGCGGCAAAGTGGCGGCGCAGAAAATCTCCCCGCGGCGTCGCCACGCGGCGGCTCCACCAGGAGGGCGCGGCGGCGCCGGTCGTGGTGGAATTGGTCTGCGCCTCCGGCGCGCCGTAAACGCCGGCGGACCGGTTCCATTGCCGGGCGCGCGCGACGAGATCGTTGATTTCGCCGGTGGTCTTCGGCGTGGGATCGAGCGTGAGCGACGCCGGAGTGGCCACGAGGCGGACCGGAGCGCCGGCGACGGCGGGTGATTTCACGGCGGCCGGATCGACCGGGGCCAGCGCGACGGCGCCGGGGCGGGCGGCGACCTGCAGGGCAATCGCGGGCAGACCGGTGTGGGTCTCGATCGCGCCGGCGAGCATGATGAGCAGACCCTGGCCGGCGATCATCGCGAGCCGGTAAAACGTGCTGCGCACGCCGACGAACCACGCCTGGTCGTGTTTGTTGAGCGCGAGCATGTAGAACCCATCGGCGGCGATGTCGTGCGTGGCCGACGCGAAGGCGAGAAGCCAGAAGATGCCGAGGGTGACCTGGAAAAACGCCGGGCCGGGGAGGGTGAGCGCCACGCACCCGAGCGCGGCGCCGACGAGCAGTTGCATCACGAGGATCCACTGGCGCTTGGTGCCGAGGAGTTCGACGAGGGGGCTCCAGAGCGGCTTGATGACCCACGGAAGGTAGAGCCAGCTCGTGTAGAGCGCGATGTCGGTGTTGGAGACGCCGAGACGTTTGTACATGATCACCGACATCGTCATGACGACGACGTAGGGAATCCCTTGTGCAAAATAGAGCGTGGGAATCCACGCCCAGGCGCCGCGGCTGGCGGGTTGGTCGGCAGTGGGAGTGGTGGTCATGAGAGCGAATCGCGTGAGCTCTGCTGGTGTGAATCGCGTGCTACGCGATGAGCCGAGCTTTGCGTTTCAATGCGAGCACTCGCTCGTACGAGGCGTCGAGGCGTTCTTCCGGGAGGCGGCCGGTGGCGACGGCTTTTTCCAGAATCGCGATTGTCTTGGCGGCGATGTCGGGTTCGTAGCTCAGGTTGTTACCGAAACACAGCACGTCGATACCGGCTTCGATCGCGGCGGGCACGGAGTTCTCCAAGCCATAATGGCGGGAGATGGCCTTCATCTCCATGTCGTCGCTTGTGACGACGCCTTGAAAACCGAGTTGATCCCGGAGGAGACCGGTGAGGACCGCGCGGGAGAGGGTTGCGGGACGGTCGGCGTCGAGCCGGGCGTTGAACACGTGCGCGCTCATGATCACGTCGCAAAAACCGGCGTCGATCAGGCGGCGAAACGGGATGAGTTCCCGCTCGTGCCACGTGGTCGTGACATCGACGAGCCCGAGGTGGGTGTCGCCCTGGGCGCTGCCGTGGCCGGGAAAGTGTTTGGCGCAGGCCAGCACGCCGCGGTCGCGATGGGCGCGGACGAATTCGGTGGCATGGCGGGCGACGATCTCCGGATCGGCGGAAAAGCTGCGGCGCTTGCCCTTGATGATCGGATTGTCGGGATGGGCGTCGAGGTCGACGACGGGGGCGAGGTTGAGGTTGAAACCGGCGCGCGCGAGAGTCTCCGCGGTCGCGGCGGCGTGGCGATAGGTTTCCGCGGGGTCGTTGAGGCGGCCGAGTTCTTCGTGGGAGATGCTGGCGGGAAAACCGTAGTCGGGCTTGAGCCGGTTCACGCGGCCGCCCTCCTGATCGATGGAGGTGAGGAGTGGGACGCGGGCCTGAGCTTGGAGGTGGGCAAGGAGCGTCCGCACCTGGTCGGGAGACTCGATGTTGCGGCGGCGGGTGGATCCATCGGCCATTTCCTGGTCAAAAAGGATGATGCCGCCCAGGTGGTGTTCGCGGATGTCGCGGGCGATGAGTTCGCATTCGGCGGGGAGACAGCCGCGGAAACCGACGTTGAGGAGCTGGCCGATTTTCTCGCGGAGGGAAGGGGAGGGCGGGAGCGCAACGGGCATGGCGAGGGCGGACGTGGAGGAGAGCAATGCGGGCGGGGCCGGTGGGCGACAATCTCAATCAGGGACGGGCGCCGGGGCGAGGGGCGCGGCTGCGAGCTGCCGCCGCGAGCCGGAGTGCAGATTGCAGAAGGGGCGATTGCCCAAGCGCCCATGGCGAACGCTGCGTGTCGGCGGTTGGGCAACCGCCGCTCCTTGAGCCCGCAACGGGCCGCGTCGCCTGGCCCGGCCATTTCACACTCTGCGCGCGAGCGGAGCCACACGGGGTTCGAGATTTTCTTCTGCGTTCGCGGTCCTCAGGGATGTCCGGGCTAGGAGATGCAGGCTGCGGGTTTTGCGTTCGCCACACTTGCGTTCGCCGCGAATCCGCGCACCAAGGAACCGATGATCGACCAAGTCTATCTGGCCGGTGGAGCGCGGACGGCGATTGGCGGATTCTGCGGCGCGTTCGAGCAGACGTCGGCGGTGACGCTTGGCAGTGTGGTGGCAAAGGCGGCGATCGACCGGGCGGGAGTGCTTGCGGCGCGGGTCGACGAAGTGATCTTCGGCAATGTGATTGGCGCGGGGCTCGGCCAAAATGTGGCGCGGCAGGTGGCGATTGGGGCGGGGTTGGGTGAGGCGGTGGGAGGCACCACCGTTAACAAGGTCTGTGGTTCCGGCCTGAAGGCGGTGATGCTGGCGGCGCAGGCGATTCAATCCGGCGAGGCGGGCGTCATGATTGCTGGCGGCACCGAAAACATGTCGCGGGCCCCGTACCTCTTGGAAAAGGCGCGCGGCGGCTATCGCCTGGGTCATGGCGAGCTAGTCGACTCGGTGATCCGGGATGGGTTGTGGGATGTTTATCGCAACGTGCACATGGGCACCTGCGGCGACCGGTGTGCGGAACGGTATGGATTCACGCGGGCGCAGCAGGATGATTATGCGGTGGCGAGTTTTCAGCGGGCGCTGGCGGCGACGGCGGCGGGCGTTTTTTCCGCGGAGATTGTGCCGGTGGAGGTGAAGACGGGTCGCGAAAGCGTCGCGGTGCGGGCAGACGAGACACCCAAGCGATTCAACGAGGAGAAACTGCGCCGGCTTCGCCCCGCGTTTGGCGAGCTGGGCACGATCACGGCTGGCAATGCCTCTGGGATCAACGATGGCGCGGCGGCGGTTGTGGTGTTGTCGGAGGACCGGGTGCGCGAACTTGGCGTGAAGCCGCAGGCGCGGATCCTCGGCTATGCGACGGCGGCGCGGGAACCGGAGTGGTTCACCCTTGCGCCGATCCTCGCGATTGAGCGATTGCTGCAAAACCTCGGCTGCGGCGTGAAGGACGTGGATCTCTTCGAAATCAACGAAGCGTTTGCGGTCGTGCCGATGGCGGCGATGCACGACCTCGGCCTGCCGCAGACGAAAGTGAACATTCACGGAGGTGCGGTCGCGCTCGGCCACCCGATTGGCGCCAGTGGGGCGCGCACGCTGGTGACTTTGATGAATGCGCTGCGGGTGCGCGGCGCGAAGGTCGGCGTCACCGCGCTCTGCATCGGTGGCGGTGAAGCCGTGGCGATGGCGGTTGAGTTGTGCTGATGCGCCGGCGGCGGGGCAATAAGGGACAGGTCAATCAAGGTTCGAAGTAGGGACAGGTTAACTATACCCAAATTCGGGTATACGCAGCGCTGGTCGAACGGCAGCCGGGGGGCAGGCTCGCGGTGCATGAGACAAAGGCGCATCAAGATTTCGGTGGCGGAAAGCGAGGCGGCGTATCACTGCGTCACTCGCACGGTGAACGGCGAATGGCTGTTCGATGACGCGGCCAAGGAAATTCTTCGCCGGCAGATTTGGCAGGTGGCAGATTACTGCGGTGTGCAAGTTTACACCTACACGATCATGTCGAATCACCTCCATGTCCTGCTCAAAGTCCCGCAACGGACCCCCGTGTCCGACGCCGAACTGCTGCGCCGCTACAAGGTTCTGTATCCCACGCCGACCAAATACCAATCCGCGCGTCTTGCCGTGATCGAAACCGAGCTGGTCACCAACGGTCCGGAGGCCCTCGTCTGGCGACAGCGCCAGCTCGCGCTGATGGGCGACGTCTCGCAGTTCATGAAACTCGTCAAGCAGCGGTTCTCAATCTGGTTCAACAAGTCACACCGGCGCTTCGGCACGCTGTGGGCCGAGCGCTTCAAGAGCACGTTGGTCGAAACCAAGGAGCGGTTGGAGCAAACCATAGCTGCGTACATTGATCTCAATTGCGTGCGCGCCGGACTTGTCTCCGATCCCAAGGACTACCGTTTCTGTGGGTATGCGGAAGCCGTGGCGGGCAACTCCACGGCCCGGGAGGGCATTCGCTCCGTGACGGGCGGCCGTGCGTGGAACGAGACGCAGGCGCATTACCGTGAGGTGCTCTTTGGCACCGGGGCCGGACCTCGCGAGGGGGCGGCGACCATTTCTCTCGACGACCTCCAACGCGTGGTCGACGAAGGCGGACGGCTGCCGTTGGCGACGGTCCTGCGCTGTCGGCTTCGTTATTTTACAGATGGCGCCGTGCTCGGCAGCCGGGCCTTCGTGCAGGTGCAGCTGGCCAAATACCGCCAAACGACTGGTCGGCGCGAGCGTACCGCGCCGCGCGCGTTGCCGGCCTGGACGGATTGGGGTGACTGGGCGACTCTGCGCGGGTTGCGAAAGCGGGCGATGGGGTGAAGACGCCGAATTCACCACGAGAAGACGGGAAGGCAGGATATAGATTGGCGCAGTAAATTTTCGCCATTCACGTTTTGCGGCCGCTGTGGCGCGGAAGTGTGCCTGGCCTTGAGATTGGTTGCCTCGCTTAGCCCGAAGATTTTGCAGCGCGGCACCCGCAACCAAAGGAGGGGCGGTTGCCCAACCGCCCAAATACGGTCGGCCGACGGTTCTTCGGCGGTTGGGAAACCGCCACTCCCTGTGGAACACTCAAAATCGTCACAGAAATGCACGATGCGGACGGATGGCAGCACACTCAGAGGTGTGAAGTCTTCGGGCTAAAGGCCACGCACGACCCATCGCGTGTCACGATATCCGACCGGTGTAGTCTTTTCAGGCAGCCAGCCTGGGGGGGCCGTCGACGTCTAAAAAAGGGACAGGCTGAATCATGGCTCCTAAAAGGGACAGGTCGAATTTCGGCACCGGCGTCCCGGCCGACGATCTTGTTTACCCAGAAAGGCTGAATTGCAGGGTCTTAATTCACCACGTTCTGAGGCTGGCCCGTGATCCAGGCACGGATGTTTTCCACGGCGACCTGCATCAAGCGACGGCGCGCGGCCTCGGTGGCCCACGCAAGGTGCGGCGTGATGACGCAGTTGGGCGCGTCTAACAACGGATTGTCCGACAGCGGTGGTTCGACGGAAAGCACATCGAGGCCGGCGCCGGCGATCCGGCCGGTGCGTAACGCGTCGGCGAGGGCCGCTTCATCAATCAGCGCACCGCGACCGGTGTTGATCAGAAAAGAGGTCGGTTTCATCACCGCCAAGGTCGTGGCGTTGAACATCTGCTTCGTTTCGGGCGTCAGAGGACAGTGGAGCGAAACTACATCGCTTCCGCGCAGCACCGCCTCGAGATCGGCGCGCCCGGTGGAGCGCGTCGCATAACGCACCCGCATCCCGAAGGCCTCGCCGATTTTTCCCACCGCCCGGCCGATCCGTCCGGCGCCGACAATGCCGAGGTTGAGTCCGGCGAGCTCGACGAGCGCTCCATCCCAATAGCACCAGTCGGCGCTTCGAGCCCAGCGGCCGTCGCGAACGGTGTGCGCATGGTGGCCGGTGCGCTGGGTGAGTTCGAGCAGCAGGGCGAAAACGTGCTGCGCGACGGACGTCGTACCGTAGGCGGGGATGTTGCACACCGGAATGTCGCGCACGCGCGCGGCGGCACCGTCAACGATGTTGTGGCCGGTCGCGAGCACACCGATGAAGCGCAGGTTTGGCAATTGGGCGAGCGTGTCCGCGGAGAGGGGCACCTTGTTCGTGAGCACAATCTCGGCAGCGCGCGCGCGCGCGACGATGTCGGCCGAGGCGGTGCGCGCGTGGACGATGAGAGCGGCGAGCTGGGCGAGGGGTTCCCAGCTGAGGTCGCCGGGGTTGAGCGTGTGGCCGTCGAGGACGACGATCCGGAGCGGGTTGGTCATGGGGGATGTGGAAGTTTGCTGCGACTATTCAAAGTGGAAGCGGCCAGAGGTGGCAATCTTGACAGTTCCGTCAGCGGACCAAGCGCGGCGGTGCGCGGTGATCCAAGCGAGGGCGGATCGACGGCACGGAGAAAAGGATGCGTGGATCGTGGTCACGGCCGAGATCCTCGGTGCAGAGATCGACGCTCGCGACCGTGCCGCCTTCACCCGGTTGGGCAACCGCTAGCCCGCATTTTTCACACTTTCCGCGGAATTCTCCCTGCGCTTGACGAGTTTTGGGCGGCGTGAGCTTGGATATCTGGGGTTCATGCGGGCTAGCTCGCATTGTAAAGCCCGGGGCGGTTTTCATTGAGCTGCCTCCTGTCCACTCAGCCTCCAGGCCGTACCGGAGGCGGTCAAGTTCTCGACGTGCGCCGTCGATCCCACATGGTCGCATCGAGCAATGTTGCCGGCGGTTCGCCCCGCAGCACGGCGAGCACGTGCTCTGCTGCGGTGACATGGCTGCGCCGGCGGCCCTCGTTGGTGTAAGCAGCCATGTGCGGGGTGGCGACGACGTGGGGATGCCGCATCAGCGCATGATCGGGGGCAAACGGCTCCTGCTCCCACACGTCGATGCCCGCCCCGGCGAGATGTCCGCTCTCCAATGCGGCCAGGACAGCGGTCTCATCGATGAGCGGTCCGCGCGCCGTGTTGATCAGCACCGCGCCACGGGGCAACAAGGCGAGTTGTTCGGCCCCGATGAGCCGGCGCGTGGCCGCACTGGACGGGATATGCAATGAAAGCACGTGAGCTTGCGGCAGCAGTTCCGCGAGGCTGGCGCAGGGCACCGCTCCGGCCGCGACGATTACCGGTGCGGCCACAAATGGATCATGCACGCAGATTCGCATCCGCATCACGCGAGCCATTTCCGTGACGCGGCGGGCAATGCGGCCGAAGCCGACGAGGCCAAGGGTCTTTTCGGCGAGATCGAAACCCATCACCGAGGGATCCAACTTCCAGTGACCGGCCTTCGAATTATGATCGGCCGCCGCGATCCGGCGGGCGACGACGAACATCAAGCCCACGGTGAACTCGGCCGTCGATTCGGTGGGTGCCTCGGGCGTGTTGACCGCGCAGACCCCCGCGGCGCTCGCCGCCGGAACGTCGACGTTGTCGTAGCCGATGCCGGTGCGCGCGATCACCTTGAGCCGCGAAGCGCCGGCGAACGCCGCGGCATCGTAGTGCAGCCGCGTGCCGACAATGGCGGCGTCGGCGTCGGCGAATTCGAACCCCGGATTCGCCGCCGCAGCGGGTGGAACACCAGGTCCGGCGAGGAGGACGCGACCGCGCAACGTGTCGAAGGCGGCGGAGTGCAAAGGGACATCGGTCCAGAGCTGGGCAGGGGCGTCGGGCATGTTTTTTGCTGCTGGCGGTGGCGGGAGCGGAGGAGTTCCAGCGGGAGCGGTTCGAGCAGGGCCGGAGGGAGGTGGCGACTGCAACGCGGCGGCCACATTGAATCAATTTCATTTCGCTCGTGGGTTGCGCCGACTTGGGGAGGTCGCAGGGTGACGAGTGGGGAGCGTTGGGGGCCTTTGCGTCAGGCTCGTTCGCTTTCCTCCGGCTCGTGCTCTCAATCCGAGGAGAACGAGGAAAGATTGCGCGAACGAAAACGATGGAGAGGAGGTAGTGCCTTGGGTGACGGCCCCGGCGCGTCGTCCCGGACTCAAGCTTGCCCCGGGGATTCTCCGGGCTAGAAGAGTCGCGTGCACCAAAAGAACTCCACGTCTTCCTCCCCCTCCCGTCGCCAGTTTTTCGCGCTGTCCGCGGCCGTTCCCGCGGCACTCGCCGTCCATACGCTCAAGGGTCGGGCGTTCGCCGCCGGGGCCGGCGCCGACGCTCCCGCCCCGCCGGCGAAGAAGAAAATCCCGATCGGCATCGAGCTCTACGCGGTGCGCGGCGAGCTCCAAAAAGATCTGCCCAAGACGCTCCAAACCGTCGCCAAGATTGGTTACGAGGTTGTGGAATTCTATTCGCCGTATTTCGGCTGGAAATTCCCGTACGCGAAGGAGGTCCGCACGATGATGGACGACCTCGGGCTGCGGTGCTACTCGACGCACAACGGCCTCGGCTCGTTGACCGCGGGCGAGACCATGGATCGGGCGATTGAGCTGAATCAGATCCTCGGCTCCCGGATCATTGTCCTCGCCTCCCCGCCGCGCGGCGTGGTCGGTCTCGAAGGCTGGAAGAAAGTTTGCGAGCAGTTCACGGCCGCGTCGGAAAGATTCGCGCCGCACGGTCTGGCGGCCGGGTTTCACAACCACGCCAGCGAGTGGGCCAAGGTCGACGGCGAACTCCGCATCATGGATGTGATCGCGGCCCACACGCCGCGGGAGTTCGTGCTGCAACTCGACGTCGGCACGTGCGTGCAGGCCGGCGCAGATCCGGTGGCGTGGATCAAGGCGAATCCGGGGCGGATTCGGAGTGTGCATCTCAAGGACTGGGCGCCGGGCGCCAAGGAACAGGAGAAAGCCTACCGCGTGCTCTTCATGGAAGGCGTCACGCCATGGAAGGAACTGATCGCCGCGGCCGAGTCGGTTGGCGGGGTGGAGTTTTATTTGATGGAGCAGGAGGGCAGCCGCTATTCGGAATTCGAAACGGCGGAGCGTTGTCTCGCGACGTGGAAGGCGATGAGGCGGGGCGTATGAAACGCCGTGAGTTTCTGCCGCTCGCCACACTCGCCGCCGTGCTCCCACGTCGCTTGTGCGCGGCCCCGGCGGCGGCGCCCGAGGTGATGACGGTGCGCGGGCGGCGTCCGGCGGCGAGTCTCGGATTCGTCCTGCCGCATGAGCATGTGCTCGTCGATTTCATCGGAGCCGCGGAGGTGTCGCCTTCGCGCTACGACGCCGACGTGGCTTTTGCGAAAATCAAACCGTACCTCGACGAGGCGAAGTCACTGGGCTGTGCGACGCTGTTCGAATGCACGCCGGCGTACCTCGGACGCGATCCGCGGCTGCTGGTGCGGCTGGGCGAGGCGAGTGGCCTGAACCTCGTGACCAACACCGGCTATTACGCGGCGCGGCAGAACAAGTTCCTGCCCGCGCAGGCGCTGCGCGAAGATGCGGATGCGCTGGCGGCGCGCTGGCTGCGCGAGTGGCGCGAGGGGATCGACGGCAGCGACGTGCGGCCGGGCTTCATCAAGATCGGCATGGATGCGGGAGCCTTGAGTGCGGAGGCGCGCAAACTGGTGCAGGCGGCGGCCCGCACGCATCGCGCCAGCGGGCTGACCATTGCCGCGCACACCGGCAATCAGGTGGCGGCGCAGGAGGAACTGGCGATTCTCAAAGCGGAAGGTGTGAGCGCTTCGGCGTGGATCTGGGTACATGCGCAGAATGCCGCGGACGAGGCCGCACTGGCGGCCGCCGGTCGGGAGGGTGCGTGGCTCTCGTTTGATGGCGTGTCGCCGCGGTCGCTCACGCGGCATGTGACGCTGGTCACGGCGATGAAACGTGAGGGGCTGCTCGGTCAGGTGCTCGTGTCGCACGATGCCGGCTGGTATCGGCCCGGCGAACCCGAGGGCGGGCAATATCGCGGTTACGATGTGCTGTTTCGCGCCTTCCTCCCGGCGCTGCGCAAAGCGGGGTTTGGCGATGCGGATATTCGGCAGCTCACGGTCACCAATCCCGCGCGGGCGTATGCGATCGGCCTGCGGCTGCAGGCGTAGCCCGAACCTTCCGCACCGCGGCGCAAGGCCGCCGTTCCTTGGGGAACGGGCAAAATCGTCGCCGACATGATCGCAATGGATCATCAGAGCACTCATCGGTGTGAAATGTTCGCCCGGTCGGGCCGACTTCGTTGGGGCTGACCGCGTCGACGTGCGGCTGTCCCGGTGCAGGAGATGCGGTCTACGGAACCTCGTAGATTTCCACCAGCGCTACTCCGGTCGCGCCCGGGGTGGAGGTCACCCGGGCGGTGTAGGCGCCGGGCGCCAAACGCACGAGCACGGCGGCGTCGCGGCTGGTCGGTGCAAGGGCGAAGGCACCCACTTTGGCGAAGGCGGTCAGCAGGATCGCGCCACCACCCCAGTCGTCGTTAAGGGCGATGGCGGTGCTGCTGCCGGCGCGAAAAACCTCCAGCGCCGTTTCCGCCAGTGCATTGGCGACGCCGAAACCGGCGAGCGACGGACCGATGGCCCGAATCAACACGGTTCGGACCGTGCCGCCGCCCACCACCATGCCCGCGATCAACTCATTGTCCCCGGATCCGACCAAGGCGCGGGCGGAAATGTTGATCAGGCGAGGCATCTCGGGCGTATAGGCCGACGCCAAGGTGGAGTCGTAAATCTCCGCGAGAGCGGTGCCATTCGTGCCGGAAACCTGCAGCGAATGGGCGCCCACCGGCCGCGTGGCCACGAGCGCGGCGTCGCGGCTCGCCGGATCACTGAGAGGGAATGCGCCCACCCTCGCGCCGACGGCGACGACCTGAGCGTTGCCGCCCCAATTGTCGTTGGTGGCGATGGTCGCGGTGCCCGTCAGGAGCGTGGCGACAGGGTCGGAGGAGAAATTCTCGACGCCGAAGGCCGCGAGGGCCGGACCGATGGCGCGCAGGATCAATTGCCTGTTGCCCTGGGTGCCGGCGCCTCCGGTGACAAAGCCGACGATGAGCGTGCCGGTGCCGGGGCCGACATGGTTGCGAATCGAGAAATTGACGAAACGTCCGGGATCGGATTCGCGCACGACAACGGAGACCGGCGCGGAGGCGATGACGTTGCCGTCGTTGTCGGTGGCGGTGGCAACGAGCACGTGGGTTCCGGCCGTCGGGGCGATCCACGTAAACGCGTACGGCGGTGTGGTGGCTTCGCCCAGTTTCGATCCGTTGAGCAGAAATTCCACGCGGACGAGCGAACCGTCGGGGTCGGCTGCCGTGGCCGCGAGAGCCATGCTCGTGCCGGTGGCAAACGTGGCGCCCGCCACCGGTGCCGTCAGCACGACCGCAGGCGGTGATCCGACGGGCAGGCGTCGGTCGAGCAACTCGAGATTGAAACTGAGGTCGGAACTGGTGCCCGCCGATTGATGCACTTCCACCGCGAGCGTGTTCAGGCCGCGAACAAGCAGCGGCCGGGGATCGGTGCTGAACCCGAGCGGGAAAAAGGCGCGCTCGGCGGTTCCCTCGACCGTGGTGGGGGCGGGCGTGTCATGCGCATAAATGGTCCCGACGGTCATGGCGCTGCGACCAATCTCAGCGCCGTTGAGGTAGACGATGGCGCCGTCGTCGCGCACCAGATTGAGCGCCAGCTCGCCGACCCGGGCGGGGTCGGTGACCGCAAACGTTCGCCGGAAGTAGGTGGTGATGGCACGGCTGGAAGGATTCGGGCCGAAGCCGATCACGGTGGTTTCATCGCCGTCGCCGTAGCCGAATTCGGCGACGCCGGAGGCCCAGGCGGTGTCGTCGAAACCGGGCGCGCGCCAGGCGGTGCCTTGGTCGGTGCCGTCGTCGAGGTACTTCCAGGTGGAATCGGCTGCGATCAGATTGGCGACGACCGGCGGCACGACGGAAAGGGCAACGGGTGGTGAGGTCGTGACGCCACCGTCGTTGTCGGAGGCGCGCACCGTGATCACGTAGTTGCCGGCCGGCACGGCGTTCCAGGCAAACGTGTAAGGGGCGGTGCGGCTCTCCCCGAGCTTCGCCGCACCGTTGAAAAATTCGACGTGGGCGATCGTGCCGTCGGAATCGGAGGCCGTGGCCGCGAGGGTGATCGCGGCGGGTGCGATGACCCGGGTGCCGGTGGTGGGCGCGGTGAACGCGACCGCCGGTTCCCGGTTGTTGGGGTTGAACAGACTCACGTTGACAATGCGGGAGAGCGTGCGGCCGCCGACGTCGTCGATCGCGATCGCACTCAGGGCGTATTCGCCCCAGAACGGGCTCGACCACGTGATGGCGAACGGCGCCGTCGTGGCCTCGCCAATTTTGGTTTCATTCTGATAGAACTCCACCCGGGTGATCGCCCCCTCACCGGTGGCGTTGGCGGTGAGTTGGACGGGGACGGAAATGGGCAGGCGTGCGCCTGGGGCCGGGGCGGTGAGCGCGATGACGGGCGGGGCGAAGCGGACGGTGGAGAAGCGGCGGGGCGAGGTCGTCGTGGTGTTGATTTCGTCCTGTGCCGTGGCGCGCCATTCATAGTACGAGCCATACGCCAGGCCGGTCCAATTGAGCGTGGCCGTGGTCGCGCCCGCGGGGACATTGACCGTCCCGAGCTGAACCCAGTCGGTGATCGCTCCCTGCATGTCGTAGGGCAGGGTGAATTCGCTGTTCGCGTCGACTTCGGCGCGGGCGAGGGACGGGGAGTAGGTGCGGGCCGAGATGGTGTTGCGGGCCGGCGAAAAGGTGAAGGTGCGCAGCCAGCCGTCCCCACCATTGGCGCGACTCTGGTAGTCCTGCAGCACGGAGTGAACCGTCCGGCCCTCGTAAACATCGCTGCGCTGGCCTTCGCCCGAGACGTGGCCGCAGAGCAGGAGGAAGAGATTCGGGTTGTTCTTCAGGTGGTCGTAGATGGCCCGGCCCTGGGGGCTGAAGGTCGCCGGGTTGCCGGTATTCACGATCCAATGACTGGTGACGATGGCACGGCGGTGGGGATGCGCCTTGAGCACGGCGTCGGCCCAGTCCAGCACCGGACGGTAGAAGCTGACGTCGCGGGCATCGTACTCCAGATGAAGGATGATGAACTCGAGGCCGTTGGCTTGGAAGAGCTGGTAGTTGTTATTGTTGTTGGTGCCGTAGTGGCCGCCGTAGTACGGCCGGCCGGCGAACCGGCTGACGCCGAAGAACTGATTAAAGAAGGTCGTCGTGCCACCGGCGTTCCCGATCGGGGTCTGGTCGTGATTGCCCGGCGCGGCACCCCACGGAATTCCGTAGGCGCGCAGCGTGGTCACGCGGTTCTCGATCAGTTTCATCGCGGCGTCGGCGACGGCCCATTCCGGCAGGTTGCTTTGCTTCGTAACGTCATGGATGTCGCCGTGGTCGACGATGTCACCCATGTGGGAGACGAAGGCGAGGTTCAGCACGTCGCGGTTGTCCACATACCACTGGGTCTGGGCAAAAAAATGCCGGGAGCGGCCGTTGATGTTTTCCGCGTAGTACTGGGTGTCCGGGAGCGTGCCGAGGGTGAAGTCCGGGCCGGGCGTCGGCGGGGCGGTCTTGCGCCCGTAGAACGTCACGCGCGTGGCCGCGAGCTCGGGATCGGTCACCGTCACGCCGAGCGTGGTCGCGGCGCCGATCGTGGCGGTATCGGCCGCGGGGCTGGCGAGGGTGAGCGTCGGGGCCCGGTTGGGATTTGGTGCCACGGAGATGGAGATCGGGGCGGAGAGGGTGCGCCCGCCGGAATTGTCGATCGCCGCGGCGCTGAGCGAGTAGGTGCCCGCCGGGACTTGCGACCATGCGAAGACAAAGGGGGCGGTGGTGGTTTCGCCGATCTTGGTGGAGTCGGCGTAGAACTCGACCTTCAAAACCACGCCGTCGGGGTCGAGCGTGTTGACGGCGAACGGAACCGTGGCGGGAAACATTCCGCGGTAATCGGTGGTGGGGGAGGTGAGGGCGATGACCGGGGGTTGGTTGACGACGAGGCGCCGTCCGACGGTCCAGTCCTGGCCACCGACAAGAGTGCCGCGAGTCACTCCTGGGACCGGGCTGGTGACGGCGGTGCCCGTGCCCTCGTTCAAGGAATAACGTGCGACCAGGCCGGCCGTTTCCGCCGGGACGGGAATGTCCCGGGTGGCCAGGATTTCCGCGGGGTTGCGCGCCACATACCAGACTCGCACCTCGTCAATCACGCCCTGGAAGAAACCGGCCGCCACGCCGGTGGAGTTCAGGGCGGAGCCGATGGCAAAGTGCTGAATGCTGTCCGCCCGCGGCGTCGCGCCCGTCGGCACGGCGAGGGTGGCATCGAGCATCCCGTTAAGATAGAGCCGCCATCGTGTGCCGTCGAAGGTCACGGCGGCGTGATTCCACGCGCCCGGAATGACGGTGCCCGACCCGGTGATGGGGTAATTCTGTCCCGCGGAGATGCCCGCGGCTGGCGCTGCTTCGAAGTCGGCGATCAGGCGCCCGGCGGCGTCGATGCCGAGAAAGTAATTGCAGTCCACGTTGCTGCCGTCGGCCTCGCCGCGGCCCTTCGTCACGAGTGGTTCGCCGGTGACGCCGCCCGTACCGGTGTTCGTGGTGATGCCGGGGCCGGTCTGCAGAAACCAGCATTCGAGCGTGAACACGCTGAGTCCGAACGCCGAGGTGGCGCCCATCGTGACGTAGCGCCCCAAGCCGTTGAAGAACACCGCGCCGTCCTCCCCGGTCCACAAGGCAAAGTCGTCCACCGCGAGGCCGTGCTCGGCGCCCGTCTCGTCAGTGTCTGAAAATCGAATCCAGAGTTCCTGTCCCGGCTCCCACGATACGCCGGTGACGACCGCGTGCACGTGAGTGTGATTCGCGGTGACGTTGCCGTCGAGCGCGGCGGCGTTCGGGGTGATGACCGGACTTGAAAACGTCAGGGTCGGGACGGCGGTCCAAGTGCCGGTCAGGAGGCCGGCGGCGCCAAGCTGATACTCGACGGCGAGAGCATGCGCCGTGGCAGCGGAACTCTTGAACCACTGCTCGCCCGTATACGCCACGGCGAAGCGGGTGATGGTCCGGCCGGTTTGGTTGATCAGACGGACGCCCACCCGCACGGGCGATTCCGCCGCGGCACGGGTGCCGAGCGCGCGATCGCTGGCGCCGGCGGCGCCGAAACTGAAGAGCCCGGAGTTGGCGGCGACGGCGGTATCGTCGAAAGCCGTGGCGGTGCCGCCCAAAGTGCCGCTGGTGACCGTGTAGGCGGCCCGGTCCGCATACCAGCCGGGGAGAGTGGTGTTGTCGGTCCACCGGATGCCGGTGGTGTTGTTGGTGGGTCCGGCCAGCGCATTGAAATTCTGGACATAGGCACCACCGGTGTAGTTGACCTGCGCCCGGCCGGCCAACGGGGCGAGACCGAGGAGCAGGAGCGCGAGCACGAGGCGAGATCGGTGACCGGCGCCCGTGGGCGGTGAGGTTACAGGGCCCGGTCCACGCGATTCGAGGTGGAGCCCGTTGTCCCCAACGGGCTGGCTTCGGGGAAGACGCACCCAAGCCCGATGAGGACATCGGGCTCCACCCTGCAGTGGCTTCATCCTCACGTTGAGAGTTACAGCCGATGGCATGATTACAGCTCCGCCGGGGTCACGAGGGCGGCCTGGGCTTGGTCGGCCAGGGTGCGCAATGCCGGAGCGCCGCGATCGAGGGTCGGGAGCGCGGCGAGGTGCTGTTGCAATGCCTGCCAGGAAGCGCGGGCGGCGGGGAGGTTGCCGGCCTGGGCTAGAATTTGCGCCCGACGTGCCATCCACGGTTCCGGCCGCGGTGCGCCGGCCTGCAGTGCCTCCACCCGGGAGAGCGCGGCGGCGAAACGACCGAGGGAGAGCTCAAGCTCCAGGGCCTGGCCTAACAGTGCGGGATCGGGGCCGTGCTCCACGATGGCGTCGCTGAGCGCAGCGGCGGCCTCGGCCCCGTGCGCTTGCGCGGCGAGTGCGGCGGCGGCTTCGCGGACGTGATCGATCCCCGGTCGCTCGCCTTGGCGCAGCGCGGCGCGATAATCGGCCAGCGCCGCCGCGGGGCCCTCGAGCGCGGCGCGGGCGCGGGCGCGCAGCACGAGGGCGCGCGGGCTAGCCGGGCGGGTGACGAGAAACCGATCGAGGGCGAGCAGGGCCGCTCCCGGCTGGCCGCGACCGAGACTGGCCTCGCCGCGCAGCAGGTCGGTGGGGTGGGTGTTGGGCTGAAATTCGTCCGCGGAATCGGCCGACGCGAGGGCGAGCATCCAATCGCCATGGGAGCAGAAAACCACCGCGAGTTCGAAATGCAGGCGCGCGTCCCGGGGCGCCTCCTCCAGCGCGGCCGCCAGTTCGCGGAGACGCTCATGGTACGCGCCGTGGCTCCACGCGGGTGTCACCGAGAGCAGCAGAGCGAGGGTGGCGAGCAGCAACGGCGCTCTGAGGGGGCGGGCCGCACAGCGGGAAAGAGCGGGTTTGTGATCGGGTTGCATGAGAGTGGTTCCTGGCTTCGAGACGCGAATTGACCAAGCCATCCGAGAAGCTCGTGTTTTCGGTCGGCGCGTCAACCATGCGATGCGAATTGAAATGAAGAGGAGGGTGTTATTCACCGTCTGGCTGCTTGGGAGGAGCCGGAAATTTCTTGGCGTGGTCTTCGATCGGGCTGGTGCACGATCCGTCCGACCGATGCCAGTTTTTCTGGGTCCAGTGGTATTCAGCCTTGGCGCAGGTCATGGGCGGGTGCTACGGATGGCGGTCATGAAAACTTCCTGCCGGTTTGGCCTCCTCGCGTTGCTGGTGTTGTCGGGGCCGATCGCGGCGACACGCGCGGCAACGATCCCCGTTTACTTCGGCACCGGCGGCCCGGGCGCGAAGGGCATCTACCGCGCGACCTTTGACACCGAAAAGGGCAAACTCACGCCGGCCGAGCTGGCGGTGGAGATCGGGTCGCCGGGGTTCCTCGCGCTGCATCCCGACGGGGACAAGCTCTACGCGGTGGCCAACGTCCCTGGCGGACCGGGGGCGGCTGGGTATCGGATTGGCAAGGACGGCGCGCTGGAGCCGATTAACACGTCGCCCACGGGCGATGGCGGCGGCGCGCACATCGCGGTGCATCCGTCGGGAAAGTTTCTCGTGACGGCCCAATATGGCGGCGGTTCCGCGGCGTTGTTTCCCCTCGATGCCGCCGGACGGCTGGGGGCGGCGAAATTGAGCCGGCACACGGGTGGCTCGCGCGTCGTGGAAAAACGCCAGGACACCCCGCATCCGCACTCCTGTTTTTTTTCACCGGACGGTCGGTTCGCGCTCGTGCCGGACCTCGGGCTCGACGGCATGGTGATTTACCGGATCAACCTGGAGGCGCCGGCCATCGAGCGGCACGGGTTTGCCGCCGCGGTGCCGGGCGGAGGTCCGCGGCATATGAAATTCTCTCCGGATGGAAAATTCATCTACCTGCTCAACGAGCTGACCTCATCCGTGACGACCTTCGCGTGGGACGCGTCGGCGGGAAGCGCGCGGCTGCTGGCGACGGTGCCCGCGCTGACGGAGGCGGCGATGGCGAAGGAGGCGTTCAACTCCGCCGCGGAGATTCTGGTGCATCCGAGCGGGCGCTACGTCTATTTCTCCAATCGGGGCAACGACTCGGTGACGGTGTTCCGGGCCGAGCCGGCGACGGCGGCGTTGTCCGTAATCCAGGTGCAGCCGGTGCGGGGCGCCTTTCCGCGCAACATCAACCTCGCGCCGGGCGCCGGCTGGCTGCTCGCGGCGGGTGCCGACTCGAACACCATCTCCGTGCACAAGGTGAACCCGGCGACGGGCGAACTGACCTACCAGACCAAGAGTGTGATCAACGTGCCGGCTCCGATCTGCATCTTGTTTGGGGCGAAGTAGCCCGGCATTGGTCTTGCGACGGTCGCCGGGCCCCGGGGAGGATTCAAACGCAATTCGATGCGCGAGGTTTCGCCCATTTTTTCCACGATTGTCGCGGCCCGGGCTGACGGACTGGCAGCGGACGCGATCGAACGACTCGTGTGGGCGCGCCATGGCACCACGTGCGCGATGCTGGCGCTCGATTCTTCCGGGATGACGCGTTTTTCGCGTTCACACGGCATTGTGCATTTTCTCACTTGTTACATGCAGATGCGCGATCTCGCGGAGGTGATTCTCCAGCGGCACGCGTGTCTGGGCTGGCGCTGCTTTGCCGATAACCTGTTTGCCGAATTTCCCGATACGGAAGCGGCCCTGGCCGCGGCCCTCGAGATTCACCGCGCGCTGAGTGAACGCGGCCTCATGGCGACCGAAGTCGAGCCCTACCGAGTGTGCATCGGCCTGGGTTATGGGCGGGTGCTCGACGACGGTGCGGGTGGGAGAATGGGCGATGAAATGAACATCGTGGCCAAGCTGGCGGAAGACGTGGCGGAAGCGGGCCAGACGCTGTTGAGCGAGGCGGCCTATCGCAGCGTGCCGACGCGCGAGAGCATGCCGGTGGAAAAAATGACGCTGCGCCTTTCGAAGGTCGAACTGACCTGCTATCGGGTGCGTGAATGAGCCGCTCTACGTGCCGAATGCAAAAAGGACCGAGGCGTCGGCCGGTCTCTCTGAATCTGCGGGAGGCCAAAACCAGGATCCGCGACCAATCCTTTGGCAAAGGAATCGGTGGCAGGGGAATTGAACCCCAATCCTCCGGGCTGGTTGGAGCTTGGGCCCAAACCACCATCCGTTTGGCAAGAAAGAGGTGGCAAGAAACGGCCGATCATTGGATCTGCTTCCCCGAGGAGGAGGTGGCTCAATGCATTTCGTTTCGACGTAGTCCTCGTCTTTTTTGCCAAGCCGGGTTGGTGAATCTGGCTGCCTTGGCCGGGTTGGAAAAATCTTCCTGCGCAAAAATTTTCCTACCCTTACTCCGGTAGTCGAGATCGGGGATCGACCCCGCCAAAGGGTAGACTCGCCCGCAGCCTTCGGTGCTGCGCGGCTGGCCCTACCGCGTCATCCGCGCCAGCGTTTCGCGAGCGACGGCGTACTCGTTGGCGCGCCCGAGTTTCACCATCAATTGCAGAAAACGCGGATCTTCGCGCCAGGGATCCCATGTCGTATTCCAAAAGAGCGCCTGCACAACCATGCTCGGGATTCGCTCCAGAAACGGCAGCGCGTCCTCAAAGCGGCCGAGGGCGCCAAGGACGAATCCCCGTTGGTAGGTCTCGGGCGGCCAGCGTTTGAACAATTCGGCGGCGTAGTCGGAGGCCTCCTGTTCGAATCCGGCCAGGCGCAGGACTGCGATTGCCCGATTGTCGGCGACCAGGCGCGGCCCCAGTTCCGGCCGCTCCTTCACGCCTCGTGCCGCCTCGATTGCCTCGGCTTTGCGACCCAGGGCCATGAGGATCCACGCGCGATCTCCCAGATTTGGAATAAATATCCCCGGTCGCAGGGCGGCCACCCGCTCATTGACTTTCAGCGCTTCCTCGAAGCGCCGCGCCTCGTACAGAAATACGGAACTCAGATGCAGATTCATCAGCCACAGGGGATCGAGCGCCCCGGCCTTCCCATAGGCCGTCAACACCCGATCGAGTCGTCCCTGGCACGCTTGTAACAGCCCGTGCCAGGAATGGGCGAGGGCCGAGTTGGGGTTCAGCGCCAGAGCCTGGTCAAATTGCACCTCCGACTCCGCCAGCCGGCCTTCGAACATGAGCACGAATCCCAATACTGCGTGGGGCTCGGCCAGCGACGAATCCAGCTGGATCGCCCGCTCGGACGCACCGCGAGCCCGTCTGATCTCGTCCGCCGCGTCGCCGAACCCTTCATGTTGCAGATTGGAAGCCCGCGCCACGCAGACCTCGGCCAGGCCGCTGTGCGCCGGAGCAAATTGGGGATCAAGTTCGATGGCCCGCCGGAAGGCCGCCTCGCCCCGGGCGAAGCCTTCGGCGGTGCGCGACTTCCAGTAGTGCCGCCCCTCCAACACCAATCCGTGGGCCTCCGGATTCACCGGGTGCGCCGTCGGCGCCATGGTCCCGAGTTTGACCTGAAGGTTGCGCGCAATCTCGCGGGCGATTTCGTCCTGCAGGGCAAAAATATCCGTCAGCTCCCGGTCAAACGTGTCGGACCACAGATGAAAACCGTTCGCGGCATCGATGAGCTGGGCGGTGATCCGGACACGACTGCCCGCTTTGCGGACGCTGCCTTCGACCACATGAGCGACCCCGAGGGCGCGGGCGATTTCGGGGATGGGCATGTTCTTGCCCTTGAAAAAAAACGCCGACGTGCGCGCCGACACCTGCAGGCCGGGAATCTTTGCGAGGACGTTGAGGAGTTCCTCGCTGATGCCGTCGGAGAAATATTCGTTTTCCGGATCGTGGCTCATGTTGGCGAAGGCCAGCACGGCGACGGATTTTTCATTGACGGCAGGGGCCGCGGGCGTGGACCACCCGGGGGCGGAGGCTGCCCCTTGCGCGGTGGCGAGGATTCCCTGGAACGGTATCCCGGTGCCGACCGGCCGGCGCGGTTGGGCGAGGACTCGCTTCACTTGCGCCACAAACTCCAGCGTGGGGAGCGCTCCCGGCAACCGCGTCCACTGCACGCGCAGAAATTCGGCCGGGACCGCCGCGGCGGATTCGGGAGTGTCGTCAATTGCAATGGGCAAAATAAACGGCACGCCGTCGGCAAGATCGTGCGTGCGCTCGACGCCGAGCTTCCATTCGCGGCGAAAATAGCCCTCCATGCGCTCTTGGGTCGCGGCGGAGATGATCGGGAGAAAGAGCGCGCAGGTGCGGATTTGATTCCGGATCTGCTGATCCCACGCGTCGCCCCCGCGCAACTCGTCTTGGTCGAACCACACCTCGACGTCCGCCTGGCGCAGCGCTTCCGCCATGCGTTGGACGGCGTCGGCGTCTTCGCGGGCATAGCTGAGGAAGATGCCGGCCCTACCAGTCGTTGATGGCTTGGCGGTCATGGTGAGGAGACGAAGCGATGCCGTGACGACCGCCAACTGACCAGCCCAAATCGCGGCGTGAAGTGGCGGCGGCGTTGACACTGTGGAAGGGTGCGAGCCTGCCGCATGCTGGCGATACTCGCTCCAACCAACATGCCCCAACCAACCACCGCGCAGAAATCTCCCCTCGTGCAAGCCATGACCCCCGGCACCTACCACTGGTGTTCCGGCGGGCTGTCGAAGGGCCAGCCGTTTTGCGACGGCTCGCACAAAGGCACGGGGTTCGCGCCGACCAAGGTCGAAATCGCCGAGCAAAAAACGGTTGCGTGGTGTGGCTGCAAGCACTCGGCCAACGGGGCGTCGTGCGTCGGTTCGCACAAGAAGCTCTAATGCGGCGCAACCTCTGACCGTTCGGCGCCGGGGAGCAATCGGCCATCAGCGGTGCCGAGCAGAGTGGCGGCGAGCGCCCCGATCGTATGTTCCGCTGCGCGGAGCGTCGGAACGGAGGTTTCGCGCGACAAGGGCGGGGGGGCCAGCCTGACAAATTCCTTGGGCTCACGCGCCGGGGCGGAGTGCGAAGGGTCGCAGTATGCCGGAGCCAACGGAACGCGACGCCTTTGGAATAGATCGAAATTCTCTCCGTGTTTTGAGGAATTTTCCTGCCAGGCAATGAAAGGTTGATTCCCCGCTATTCCGACGCACCCTCGTCGCGCCCCACCCATGTCAGCCGAATCCAGCCGCGCGGCCTGCCCGCAATGATGAGCGCCCCCGCGAAAGCCGTTTTCCTCAGCTACGCCCGCGAAGACGCCGCGGCGGCGCGGCGCATGGCCGAGGCGTTGCGCAGTGGCGGGATCGAAGTGTGGTTCGATGAAAACGAGCTGCGGGGCGGCGATGCGTGGGACGCAAACATCCGGAAGCAGATCAAGGAGTGCGCGCTGTTCGCGCCGGTGATTTCGGCCAACACACAGGCGCGGCCGGAAGGCTATTTTCGACTGGAATGGAAACTCGCCGATCGTCGCACCGACCTGATCGGAAAATCGAAGGCGTTTTTGCTGCCGGTGTGCATTGACGACACCCGCGACGCGGAGGCGGACGTGCCCGATTCGTTTCTCGCGGTGCAGTGGATGCGACTCCCCGGCGGCGAGACGAATGCGGCATTCTGCGAGCGTGTGCGGGGGCTGCTCGATCGTAGCGCGGGCAGCCCTTCGACCAGCTCAGGGCAGGCACTGCCCGCGTCCGAGTCCGGGGCGGCGCAACGCGGTCAGATTGCCCGCGCTGCGCCAGCGGCCAGTTCGTCCTCCCACCGGCCTCTCCACCGACGCCGGCTCGTGGCCGGTTTATGCGCCGTGGCCGCAATCGTCAGTCTCGTCGTCTGGCAGCCGTGGCGCCAAGCCAAGCCCGCAACACCGGCTGCCGCCCAGAGTGGCACCGCTCTCTCGCCCGCGTCCGCCGAAGTCGCGCGCCTGCGGGCGCGGTTGATTCCGGATCAGTGGAAGAAGGAGGACTTCGAACCGTGGTCCGCCGCGCTCGACCGCATCATCGCGGCGGACGACCGCAACGCCGGCGCGTGGGCGCTGCGCAGCATCATCAACAGCCTGCAGGTCATGCGGACCTTCGAAATGAGCACCCAAACGCTCGAAGCGGGTCGCGCGGCGGCGCAGCGCGCCTTGCACCTCGCGCCGAACTCTGCGCTGGGCGAGCTGGCCCTCGGCATGCACTACGCCGCGATGATCAGCCGCGGCGTCGACCCGCAGATGGCGCGACCGCATCTGAATCGCGCCTTGGCGGCACTGCCGGCCGACGCATTGACCCGCTACGCCGATCTCACGACGGCGTGGTTGGGTTATGAGTTCGAGCGCGTTGAACGCACCGCGAAGGCGTGGCTCGACGCCGAGCCCAACGCCGATTTTCCGGCACACCTTCTCGCGGCCATGAATCTCGGTCTGCGCAATGCCACCGAAGCGTCCGTGTGGTCGAAACGCGCCGGATCCGACCGGGGGATCACCGGGATTCGCGCGCTCTGTGCGGCGTTTGAAACCAATTATTACCTGCGCGCCGATCTCGCCACGGCTCGCGCCACGCTCGATCTGATTCCGCCGGGCGCGCGGACGGCCAATCGCATCGTGCACGCTCGCTGGCTCCTGGCCATGGCCGAGCGCCGCTGGGACCTGGCGCTGCAGGAACTGGCCCGCACGCCGGAAGCCGTGTTTTTTGAAAGTGGGTTCTACGGCCCGAAAACCGTGCTCGCCGGCCTGGCCCACGCAGCGGCCGGGCGCACCGACGTGGCGCTCGCACAATTTCGCGAGGCCGAGCGGAATCTGCGCGAACTTCTGGCGGGTGATTCGCAGAACGAGCCGCTCCACGCCTTGCTGGCGTTGACGCTGGCGCACAGTGGTCGCACCGCCGACGCGCGAAACGAATTGGCCCTGGTGGAGCCGGTCGTGCGGGGACGCCCGCGTGTTGCCTACACGGGTCGCGTGGTGTTGCTGCTTGCGCAAACGCACGCGGCGCTCGGCAACGCTCAGGAAGCTGTGGCCTGGCTCCGTGAGTTACTCTCCGGCCCGACCAGCATACCCTTTACCCCCGCCTCGCTGCGCATCGATCCGCGTTTTCAAAACATCATCGGCAAACCCGAAGTGCAGGCGCTGCTGAAAGAGTTCGCGCACTTGGACACCGCGAACTCCACGGCCACGGCCCAAGCCGGTCCAAAATCCGCCCCGGCGGACAAATCCATCGCCGTGCTCGCGTTCACCAATCTCAGCGACGAGAAGGCCAACGAAATCTTCTCCGACGGCATCAGCGAGGAGCTCGCCAACGTGCTCGGCAAGATCCCGGGGCTGCGCGTGGCGGGCAGCACCTCGGCGTTTTCGTTCAAGGGCAAGGGTGCCACCGCCCAGGAAATCGGTGAGAAGCTGGGCGTCGCTTATTTCGTCGAAGGCAACGTGAAGAAGGCGGCGGGCAAGGTTCGGATCACCGCCAAACTGATCAGCGCCGCCGATGGGTTGACGATGTGGACGTCCGACCCGTTCGAACGCGAACTCAAGGACGTCTGGGCGGTGCAGGATGAGATCGCCGGAGTCATTGCGCAAAATCTGAAGCTCAAGCTGGGTGCGGCAACGCGCTCACTGAAGACGGTGAATCCCGAGGCGCACGGCCTCGTGCTCGTCGGCCGGCATCACTGGGGCCTGCGCACGCCCGCGGATTTCGATCGGGCCGAAGCGGCATTTTCCCAGGCGGTGGCGCTCGATCCCCAGTTCGCGCAGGCGCACGCCGGGCTCGCCGATGTTGCCGTGATGCGCGCCACCTACCGCATGCTGGATGGCGAGATCGAGGTGGCCGACGACCTCCGCCGCACGCGCGAGGAAGCCCAGCGCGCGCTCGCGCTGGAGCCCGCGCTGGCTGAAGCGCACGCCGCGCTCGGCTACGCGCTGATGCTGGAGCGCAAGCTCACGGCGGCGGAAGCGGAATTCCAAAAGGCCCTCGCGCTCAACCCGAGTTATTCCACGGCCCACACCTGGCGCGGGGTGCTGAAATTCCCGGAGGGCCGCCTCGACGTTGCGCTCGAGGAATTCGAAAAGGCGACGGCCCTCGATCCGCTCGCTCCGATCAGCCTGCACATGTGGTCCGAGGCGCTCGCCCTGGCCGGACGCGTCGATGAAGCGCTGGCCATGAACGCGCGCGCCGCGGCGCAGCGCGGCGAGGTATGGCCCCCGAATCGCGGGAACGACGTGGTGCTCCTGTGGCAAAAAGGCCGGAAGGAGGAAGCGGTGGCGGTGGCGCGATCCGTGCGCGTACTCTGGCCGAAAAAGCCGCGCTGGTTCGCGGACGCCAATGCCATCTGGGTGCTGCAACAGGCCGGGCTGCAACGCGACGCGGCGGACTACGCCGGCCAGTTGCTGAAAGAACTGCCGGCCACGAGTTCGCACCGTGGACTCGTGCTGGCCGCGCTCGGCCGGTTTGAGGAAGCGGTTCCGCACCTCGAGCGCGCGAGCGTGATGACCGATCGCAACCTCTTCTGGGCGCCGATGTGGGATCCGTTTCGCGAAACTCCGCGCTTCCAGCAACTCCTCGCCAAAATCGGCTGCGTGGAGGAATACAAGGTCGCGCGGGCGACCCTGGTGCGTTTGCAGCGCGAGTCGGCGGCCGTGAAATGAACTCGCCGGCAGGAAACACCCTCTTCCTGAGTTATCGATGGGTATCAATCCTCGTGAAAGTTCGTGCACCTCCGTGAGTCGGCGATGCGATTTCTCCACGACGAGTTGCCGGAATAAGGTAGGAAATTTTTCTTGGTAGGAAGATTCTCCAATCCATGGAGAATAATGCTCCATTTAACCCGTAACTTTCCGCAGCTTCGTGGCCTTGGCACACTGTGGCCAGAGGGAGCCCATCGACCTGTCATCGAGAGCCAAGAAGGGGTTTTCCTCCGAAAAATCTTCTTACCAAAGAAATTTTCCTGCCTCGATGCTTGGTATTGTCTCGGCGTCTTCGCGCCGCACGGTTGGCACGAAATTTGGCGCGAATTCTTTTGTTCGTTGCCCAAGTTGCACAGCTGGAATCGGAGCAGCGGAGCGGCCGGCACAATCGCCCACGAACCTATGCAACAATTGATACGAAACTCGATTTTCGGTTGGATCGATAGACCAATTTGGCCGCATCGCGCGCCACGGTTCCCGGCGAAACAGCAGTGACGCGAAATCGATGCCGTCGGGCACTCGCTCCGGCAACGCCGGCCAGGCCCGGCAGTGTCGGAAAGTGATCGAATATCATGACCGTGCTCTCGTCGACCTGCGGCAATTGCGGACCAGTGCGCTTGGCCGGCAACCGCTGAAGCCGGGCGGGCAGGACGGGCGGGAGGATCAGGCGGCGTTTCGCGCGTCGGCGCGGCGCCGGCTCTCGACGGATGGCGTGCGACGGATCGAAGACGTGCAGTGGCGCTACTTCGAAACCGGGCGGCGGGCCGGACTATTTCCGGATGCGGCGCTTGAGCGGTATGCGACGCCGTGGGGTTCAGGCGCCCGCGATGGCGGCGGCCACGAACTGATTGAGACTTTCGCCGCGCGACATGGCTTTCAGCGCAGCCCGCTGGTGCAGGTCGGGCGTCACGCGCACGACGAACTTGCCACTGTAGGACTTGCCCGCCGTCGCTGGCGGCAGGGGCTTGCTGTCATCTTCGAGGATTTCAACCCACTCTTCGGCGATCTGGCAAAGCTCGCGGTAGACTGCGGCCTCGTCGTCGCCGTGGCAACCGCCGTGAAACAGACCCGGGCAGCGACCGACGAAACATTTGTCCTCGTCGGACCATTCGACGATCTTGAGGTAGTGGGCGGCTTTGGTTTTACGGTCGGTGGCTTTCATGGGCGGTTTTCTCGTTCGGTGACGGCGCGAATGGCTTCTTCGATGTCGCGTTGCTGGTACGGCTTGGCCTCGCCCTTGTGGACCGAGACAAGCAGGCGGTAGCCGGCTGGATGTTGATAGTTGCGGTGACTACCCTTGCCGCCGCGATTGACGAATCCAGCCTTGGCCAAATCCGTCAGCAGTTGCGCGAGCTTCTTGGGCATGGCAGTATCAGAATGACACTGAAACGCACGTCAAGCAGGGTTTGCGCCGAATGGGCCGTGACGATCGGCTCTGCGCGGGCCGTGAAACGCCGAGAACGCACCGAAAGGAAAACCAGTCATGAACCAGGAAAACTCAAATACGCGGGGCGCTGCGGCGCGCGTGCTTGTCTCGAAGACCAACCTGCAGGTCTGCTGCGCAGTCGCCGGAGGATGCCACGGGGCACAGGGCGATGGATAGTGCAACATGCGCCTGGCACTGGCTGCCGTTTATCCCGGCAGCAGAACGCGGCGAAATTGTGGCGGTGTTGCGGAAGTGCAGCTCGTTCACCCTCGGCATGGACTTGGCGGCGGTTGTCGCGCGCGAGCCCTGATTGCCACCCGCGGCGTGGGAACCCTTAAAGCCCGCCGTGGAAACGCGGCGGGCTTTTCCGTAGGCGAATATTACGGGGCCGCGTTCGTGCGGCGGGTGCGTTTGCATCGGGCGCAGACCGCGACGAGCGAGGCGGCCGCGGCGAGGATCATGGCGGACGCGGCCGGCTCCGTAGAAGCGACAGATATGACGTTCAGAACCTGAAAACTAGGTCAGGATTAGGTCAGTGGCAGTTTGGAAAACTCACGTTTCAAAAACAAGAAACCCGTTACGCTTTGCCGCGTAACGGGTTTAAAAACTGGTGGCTCGGACCGGAATCGAACCATTGACACAAGGATTTTCAGTCCTCTGCTCTACCAACTGAGCTACCGAGCCATCGGTGTGAAGGGTCAGAGCAAAGTGCGCGCACGAAGCGCGTCAACGGGAATTTCGTCCCGCAATTTACGGCGGAGCCGATCCAGGGGGTCAGTCCGCTATTTGTTAATTTGCCCGAGAGGTAAACGCGCACCGAGGCCGGTTTTCCCATGCACAGTTGATGCGCGAGCCAGCGGTAGGACGGTGCCACCGTGGAGCGCAGTGTTCGTGCGATGGCTACCTTCCACGCCGTTCCCTTGGGTGCGTTCGCGAGGTCCGCCTGACCCTTGCCGCAGGCCCTGAGTTCGGTCGCCAATGCGTAATGTCATGTCGCAAGTTGCCGCGGTTGATGACATGATACCGGGCGGCGGGATACTGGATTCGCAAGCGTCGCGCCATGCCGTCAATCGCGGCGCTGAATTCCGCCGGGGCCATCCTTCGCTATACCCAGATCCGGGGTGATCCTTGGCCTCGCCGCCGCGCCTCGAACGTCCGCAGGCCCGAAGGGCGCCAGCGGAAACGTCGCCGCAACGCGACGGGCGCAGAATTAACAACTAGCGGACTGACCCCGTTGGATCGGCTCCAATCAGTTTCCTACCAATAAGCGAGGAGAACGAGGGCGCATCTCTCGTGGCCGGTGACAGGAATTGCACTCGCTATGGAGCTTGATACCTCGCGAACTGCTGTCACGTGCCGGTCTCCCCACTTTCGTCGACCTTGTCTGCCTCCGCCGGCAAAGCTGTCTTTTTGAGCTACGCGTCGCAAGACGTGGCGGCGGCGCTGCGCGTGTGCGAAGCGCTGCGGAGCGGCGGCGTCGAGGTGTGGTGCGATGTCGAAGGTGGCCTCGAGCACGGCGACGAGTGGGATGCGAAGATCCGCCGTCAGATCAAAGAATGCGTGCTGTTCATCCCGCTCATCTCCACCACGACGCAGGCGCGGCTCGAAGGCTATTTCCGGATCGAGTGGGAACTCGCCGCGCAGCGCGCCATGGGCATCGCTTCGGGCGTGCCGTTTATTTTGCCGGTGGTGATCGATGACACGCGCGAGCCCGATGCCCTCGTGCCGGATCGTTTCCGCGCCGTGCAATGGACGCGTCTGCCGGGCGGCGTGGTGCCGCCCGAGGTGCAACAGCGCTTTTTGAAATTGTGGTCGCATCGTGCGGGGGTGGTGACGCAGGCCGAGCTGGAGGCGGGACGCCCGAGTCCCGCGTCACGCGACGAGGGCGTCGCGGCTCCAACAACTCGTGCCGCTCCGGAGGTGGGCCGTCGCGTCCCGGCGGCGGCATGGAGCGTAGCGGGGGCAGCGCTCGCGGTGGCGCTCGCGGTCGGCGGATATTTTTGGGTGAAGCGCGGGCAGGTGGAGTCTGCGCCGAATTCAGCGCAGCAGGCGGGCGCAGGGACGCGCCCGCCAGCCACCGAAAAAGCCGCTGCGCCGCTCTCCGAAGCCCGCCTGCTCGTCGCCAAGGTGTGGGAGCAGATGAACAAGGCCGAACTCGCGCGCGCGGAACTCGAGATGGCCGATGATCTCGGTAAACGCGCTGCGGCGCTCGATCCCGACGATGCGCACGTCTGGGCGGCATGGTCGCAGGTGGACTCGTGGTATATCTATTTCAATTTCGACACCTCCGCGCCACGGCGCGAGGCGGCGCGCACCAAGGTCGTCAAGGCGTTGCAGCTCGCTCCCGATTCCTACGAGGCGCGCCTCGCTCAAGCGTGCCAGCTGGTCTGCGTCCCGGGCGCCAACGGTTTGGCGGTTTCGATGTTTACCGAGGAAGCGAGCGCCTTGCTGCGCACGTTGCTGCGCGAGCAACCCGACGAGCCGCGGGCGTTGTTCGTCTTCGGCATTTTGATGCGCAACACGAAGAAACTCCCCGAGGCTCGCGAGCTCTTTGGTCGGTTGGCGAAGAACCCGCGTTTCGCTCCGCAGGCGTGGAGCGAATTGGGGTGGGCGGAGTATCTCGTCACGGGCGACTATCGGGCGGCCGAAGTTGCCGTGAATGCCTCCATCGCTTTGCAGCCCTTCGGCGGCAATCTCACGCTCCGATCCTGGATCGCGCGGTTTTGGTCGGGCGATCTTGAACTGGCGAGGGCCGCACTGGAACAGCTTCCGGCCAGCCGGCGCCAAGAAGATGCCGGCATCAGCCTGTTGGTCGATCTATGCTACGATCGGCGCGAGCCGGACGCCATGCTACGGGTCCTTGGCACCGTGCCGCGGGAGTGGCTGCAATCGGGTTTTTATGACGGGCCCCGAGCCTTTCTGGTCGGGCGCGCGCATGAAATGAAGCGGCAGCCCGACGCCGCTATGCTGCAATGGCAGATCGCGTTGCGGGTCGTCGAAGCGCGGCTCGCGCTGGAACGTGATTCTGGCTCTCTCATGTGGTGGAAGGCCTGCCTGCTCGCCAAGGCGGGGCAGAGGGCCGAAGCCGAGGCGGCGCTGCGCGTCGCCCGCGAGTTGGGGAATACCGATGACCTCGGGGATGCCCTCGTGCACGCTGCGCTCGGTAATTTGGACCAAGCCATCACCCTGCTCCAACGCACGGTCGAAGCCCGCGAACGTGCGGTGACCTTTACCCGTTTTCGTTTGGATCCGGCGATGGATCCGCTGCGCAAACACCCGCGCTTCATCGCCCTGATGGCGCGCCTGGAGGCGGACCCGTATTTTTCGCCGACAGCCAAGGCCGCGCCGAGCAACGCGGTGCTTCCGTCCTCGCCCGCGACCGACCCGAAATCCGTCGCCGTGCTCGCGTTCAAGAACCTGAGCGGCGATCCGGCGCGGGAGTTTTTCTCCGATGGGCTGAGCGAGGCGGTGACGGATGTGCTCGGGCGCGTGCCGGGGCTGAAGGTCGTCGGCAGCGCCTCGGCGTTTTCGTTCAAGGGCAAGTCCGTCCCGATCCCAGAAATCGCGCGGCAACTCGGCGTGACCCATCTCGTCGAGGGCACGGTGCTGCAGGAAGGGCAGACCGTGCGCATCACGGCGAAGCTCATCCAGGCCGACGGCTTCCAAGTGTGGGTGTCCGACAAACTCGATCGGGAGTTAAAGAACATCTTCGCCCTGCACGACGAGGTCGCGGGGCTCATCGCGAAAAATCTCTCGCTCAAACTCGGCGCGAGTTCCGCGGCCGCGAAGGTCGCGGTGAATCCGCAGGCCTTCGAACTCTACGTGCAAGGACGCCAGGCATGGAACCTGCGGACGCCGGCAGGTTTTGATCTGGCCGAAAGCGCGCTCACCCGCGCGCTGGCACTCGAACCGAACTTCGCCCGCGCCCACGCGGCGCTCGCCGACGTGTGGGTGCAGCGTTTGTCTCGTGCCCGACTGGATGCTCGAGAGGGTGCCCGAGAGGCGAGCGAATCAGAGGAACAACCCGATTTGGCCGAGCAAGCGCGCATTGGGGCGAAGATCACTCAGGCGCTCACCCTCGATCCTGATTCGGCCGAAGCCCACGCTGCGTTCGGAAACATGCTCCGGATCGTCGGCAAGAATTCCGAGGCCGAATCGGCCCTCCGCCGGGCCACGGTCCTCAACCCAAACAATGCCTCGGCCCACCAGTGGCTCGGCCGGGTGCTGCTCACTCAAGCTGAAATGGATGAGGCTCTGGTGCATTGCAAGCTCGCGACCGAACTCGATCCGCTGTCGCAGAACATCTGGGACAGCTACGGCTGGGCGCTGATATACGCTGGCCGGCTAACGGAGCTGATCACGGCGTGTGATCGCGCGCTCACCTTGCAGCCGGATAGTTCCAGCGTGCTCAGAACCAAGAGTTTTGCTTTGGTCGAACTCGGACGCTTCACCGAGGCGGTTGCGCTCGTGAGACGGTTGCCAAGTGGGGAAGTGAGGACCGCGCACAGCCAGCTGGTTGTCTTTGCCCGGGCGGGTCTCAGGGCGGAAGCGGAAGCCCTCCTCGCCGCCCCCCGTTCTCACGCCAACAGCTCCTTTTCGAGGCCCCTCTGCCTGCTCGCGCTGGGACGAACCGAAGAAGCCATGACGCTCATGACCCCGAAATGGATCAACCTCGATTACCCGGATTACTACCTCTGGAGCCGGGACTTCGACCCGGTGCGCAACGATCCGCGCTGGGTGAAGCTCATGGCGGACGTTGGCCTCACCGAAGCCCACGCCCGCGCGCAGGCCTGGCGGAAGGCGCATCCGCCGGAGAAGGCGGAGAGGGAAAAATGACGCCAACCAAGACAACAATTCTTGGGCCACAGAGGTCACGGAGAGAGCAAACCGAGGGCACAGAGATTTCCTCCGTGGTCTCCGTGAGCCTCCGTGTTCTCTGTGACGCAACTCCGGCTCCTGCGCATGAGTGATTTCACGAAAGCAGTATTCCTGTCCTACGCGTCGCAAGACGTGGCGGCGGCGCTGCGGATTTGCGCGGCGTTGCGCGCGGCGGGAGTCGAGGTGTGGTTTGACCAGGATGCGCTCGTCGGCGGGGATGCGTGGGATGCGAAGATCCGCGGGCAGCCCCGAGCCTTCGATTTTTCCGAAATCCGGCTTCCTATCAGTGAAGAGCCAGTTTCCTACCAATAGGTCTTCTTCATCCTCACGCCGGAGAAAAATCCCCGCGTGCAGGAACTGGAGCTCACCGCAAGCCTGCCTTAATTTAAGTCAAACCTCTCCTTCCCCATGACCCACTCCTCAATGCTTCAGACTTTGGCGGGCGTCGCCTGTTCAGGCCGAATCAGGCCAGTCCGGCGGGCGGCTTTGCCGATTTTTCTTTTCTTCTCAGCATTCACCTCCGCCTTCGCCGCCCCGATCCTCGACCGCACCAAGCTTGAAACGTTCGTCGATGGCATCGTCACGACCGCCATGGAAGATCACCGCATTCCCGGCGTGGTCATTAGCTTGGTTCAAGGCGGAGAAATCATCTTCGAGAAAGGCTACGGATTTGCCCGCGAGCCCGAGCGGGTGCCGGCCAATCCGAAGGCCAGTCTGTTCCGCATCGCCTCCATCTCGAAGACCTTCAACGCCACCGCGCTGATGCAGCTCGTGGAGCAGGGCAAAGTCGACCTCGACGCCGACTTCACAACCTACCTCCCCGGCATCGGGTTTAATCTGCCGCTCGGCCGCGTGCGCGTGCGAGATCTGATCACGCATTCCGCCGGCTTCGAGGACGGATATTTCGGCTTTTTCTGGGCCATGGATGCCACCTCCGATCTGACCCTCGAGGAAACGGTCCGCCGCTATCAGCCCACCCAGGTCCGCCGCCCCGGCGAGCGGCTCGTCTACTCCAACTATGGCACCTCCGTCATTGGTCTGATCATCCAACGGGTCTCCGGCTTGCCCTATCCGGAATACATGCGGAAACACGTGCTCGACCCGCTGGGCATGACGCGGTCCGGCTTTCGCGACTCCCAGACCCCGACCGGCGAGGCGGATCTCGCGCACTCGTACTCGTGGACGGGCGGGCGATTCAAGCGCCCGACTTGGGCGTGGATGCATGCGGGCTGGCAGCCGGCCGGCGGCATGCTCGCCACCGCCCACGAGATGACCAACTTCATGCGCATGCATCTGGGCCAGGGCCCCAGCGTCCTCAAACCTGAGACGCTCGCCCGCATGCACCAGCCGCTCATCGGCAACCACCCCTTCGTCAACCCCAACGCGCACGGCTTTTGGATGACGAACCAGTGGGGCTACGCTGGGTTTTCGCACGGCGGCTCCATTTTCGGATTTATGTCGCGCATGGATTTTGTGCCCGAACTCGGACTGGGGATCTTCATCTCGACGAACTCAAGCAGCGGTCTCCGTCTGAGCGGCGTCCTCCCGCGCCGAATCATCGGCCAGTTTTTTCCGAAAAAAGTCGAGCTTCCCGCCGCAAATCCCAAGGCGGATCTCAAGGCGTACGCCGGGGAATATCGCGCCGAACGCCGCAGCTACACGACGGTGGAAAAAGCCGGCTCGCTGTTTGGCCCGTTGAGCGTTTCGAGCAACGACCAGGGCTACCTTGCTGTCACCAGCGGCAACTCAACCAGCCGCTATGTGCCCCAGGGTGAGGACCGCTTCATCAATCCCGACACCAGCGAACGTATCGCCTTCACCCGCGACGCCCAGGGCCGGCCGTTCCGGATGCACAATGACACCGGACACAACAATTTTGAACGCATCGGTTATTGGGACAGCGTGCGCTTCGCCGGCTTGGTCGCTGCTCTGCTCGCCTTTTCCCTGCTCGCTCGCCTCATGGCACTCTGGCTCTACCGCAAGGAAACGCTGGTGGAGACACTCCCGGCGCGAATCGCCCGTACCCTCACCGTGGCGGTGATTCCCTGCTGGATCACTTTTGGTTATGCCGCCTACAAGGACTTCAACGCCGCCGATGCCCCCATCGCTCCGCACTTCGCCCATTTTCCCACCACGCTCGGCTGGGTGTGGGTCGTCAGCGGCATCGCGGCCGCGGTGTTGACCGGTGTGCTCGCCGTCCTGACGGTTCCGGTCTGGTTAAAGCGCAGTTGGACTTTGCCGCGCCGCCTCGCCTACACCACCTACGTGCTCATCGGCATCGTATTTGTCGGCCTCATGCATTATTGGAACATCCTCGGCCTGCGGATTCTCGGCTGAGCCCGTCGTTTGGGCAGTAAAACCGGCTACGGACCATCTGGCATTCCTGAACACTGCCGGCTTCGACGGACGATTGGGGCCGCTACGCCGGCGTCTACGCCGGCCTCGACGGGCGGCCCACCGTTAACGACGCCATCAACACCCCGCACGTCGACCGCATGGCGCGCGAAGGCGTGACCTTCCGCCATGCCTTCGTCAACGCACCCTCCTGCAAACCCCTCCTGGATCCGATTCCCCTCAAAATCCGGCTTCCTACCAGTCAAAATCCGGCTTTCTATCAGTGATATGCAATCTCTCATTCGCGCATGTGCGGTCGTAATGTTGGCCGCCGCATCGGCGCGATCCGCCGAGACGAGCTACGATTTCATCTTGCGGCGCGGCACGATCTACGACGGCAGCGGCGGCAGGCCCGCCGTGGGCGACGTCGCGATCAAGGGCGATCGCATCGCGGCGGTGGGAGATTTGCGCGCGGCGCGCGCTGCGAAGGAAATCGACGTGAGCGGACTCGCGGTGGCGCCGGGGTTCATCAACATGCTGAGCCATTCGCAGGTGTCGCTGTTGCACGACGGAAAGTCTCAGAGCGAGATTCGACAGGGCGTAACGCTCGAGGTGATGGGCGAGGGTGCGTCGATGGGGCCGCTCAACGCCGGGATGAAGGCCGAGATGGCCGCGATGCAGGGCGACATCAAGTTCACGGTGGAGTGGACGTCCCTCGGCGAATTCTTGCAGCATCTGGAGCGGCGCGGTGTGTCGTGCAATGTCGCGTCATTTATCGGAGCTGGCGGAGTGCGTCAGCACGAGCTCGGCAAAACGAATCGTCCGCCGACGCCCGCCGAGCTCGCGCGGATGCAGGCGCTCGTGCGCGCCGCGATGGAGGAGGGCGCGATGGGTGTGAGCTCCGCGCTGATCTACATTCCGGGCGTGTTCGCGAAGACCGACGAGATCATCGCGCTGGCGAAGGCCGCGGCGCCGTATGGCGGACTCTATGTTTCCCACATCCGCAGCGAGGGCGATCGGTTGATGGAATCGCTCGATGAACTGATCGCGGTCGCCCGCGAGGCGAAGATCCGCGCGGAGGTGTTTCACCTGAAAATGTCCGGCGCGGAGAACTGGCCGAGGTTCGATGCCGTCGTGAAGAAAATCGAAGCCGCCCGCGCCGAGGGCCTCGCGATCACGGCGGACATGTATAACTACACCGCTGGCTCGACGGGGCTCGACGCCGCGATGCCGCCGTGGGTGCAGGAAGGCGGCTACAAAGCCTGGTCCGATCGCCTGCGCGACCCGACGGTGCGCGAGCGCGTGCGGCGCGAGATGAAGGCGCCCAACGCGGGCTGGGAAAATCTGGCGCTCGCGGCCGGCTCGCCGGAAAAAGTGCTGCTCGTCGGCTTCAAGAACGACGCGCTCAAAAAATACACCGGCAAAAGCCTCGCCGAAGTTGCCAGGCTGCGCGGCACCTCGCCCGAGGACACCGCGATGGATCTCGTGATCGAAGACGGCAGCCGCGTGCAGTGCGTGTATTTTCTGATGAGCGAAGAAAACGTGCGGAAACAAATCGCGCTGCCTTGGATGTCGTTTTGTTCCGATTCGGCGTCGCAGGCGCCCGAAGGCCTTTTCTTGAAGACGAACACGCACCCGCGCGCGTATGGCAGCTTCGCGCGGCTCCTCGGAAAATATGTGCGCGACGAAAAAGTGATTCCACTCGAGGAAGCGGTGCGGCGCCTTTCGTTGTTTCCCGCGCAAAACCTGAAACTCACGGAGCGCGGCGCGCTGCGCACCGGATGGTTCGCCGACGTCGTCGTTTTCGATCCGGCGAAGATTCAGGACAACGCGACCTACGATCGGCCGCACCAGTATGCGACGGGCATGAAGCACGTGTTCGTCAACGGCGTGCAGGTCTTGCACGACGGCGAGCACACCGGCGCGAAACCCGGACGATTCGTGCGCGGGCCTGGCTGGAAAGCCCCGAATTGAAGCGCCCCGCCGATCCGAGCCGGCGTGGGTGCGAGCCCCAGACGGCCCAACCAGTCGCTAGCGGCCGGCCAAACCTCGCGCGCGGCAACCGACGTCTTTGAGTCCGCCTCCGGTTTCGGCCATCGCGCAAACCCCGAAACGCCGAGACTGTGCCGAAATCGCCGCGCCGACTGCGCTTTTCCGATCAAGACGGTCCTACGCTGCCATGGTAGGATTCGCCTGTGCGCCCTGGGAGGCTGGTGGCGCACCAAGCGAGAGCGTGACCCCGTTGTCCCCCTAGCGACACGTGGCGCCCACCCGATTCAACCCCCACAAGATCCAGTTAGGTACCAGCCGCAACGCTCCGCCCAACCGCGTAAACGCTTTCTGCCGCGGCCGCCGCGCCAAATTCGCCTCGCTACCGCCGAACGCGTCGCCCACACACTCCATTCGATCCTCGATGTCCGCCACTCCCACCCAAGCGATTTTCCTCAGCTATGCCCGCGACGATGCGGCCGCTGCCCGTCGCCTCGCCGAGGCGCTCCGCAGTGCTGGCCTTGATGTCTGGTTCGATGAAAACGAACTCCGCGGGGGCGACGCATGGGACGCCAAGATCCGCAAACAGATCAACGACTGCACCCTTTTCCTCCCCGTCATCTCGCAGCACACCGAGGAGCGCACCAAGGGTTATTTCCGCCTCGAGTGGAAACTCGCCGTTGACCAGACCCACCTCCTCGCCGAAGGCGTCCCCTTCATCACTCCCGTCGTGATCGACGATACCAAGGAAGCCAACGCGAGCGTCCCCGCCGAATTTCTCCGCGTGCAATGGACTCGCCTCCCCGGCGCTCTCCCCACGCCCCAATTCGTCGCGCAGATCAAGCGCCTGCTCGCCACACCGCAAAAATCCGCGATGGAGCTGGGGCTCCCTCGCCCCGGACATCGCGGCGCGGGCGCCGCGTCCCCCACCAGTCAGCCGGTGGGCCGTCGCGTCCCTGCGGCGGCATGGATGGGAGCGCTCGCGGTCGTTGCGGTGGGTATCGCGGCAACCTTTTTTGCCACACGAAAATCGGAGTCGGCTTCAGCCGTAACCTCGCCGCAGGCGGGCGCAGCGACGCGCCCGCCAGCCCTGAGCCTGTCGAACGGGCCCACCGCAGAAAAATCCCCCGCCGCCGCGCCCCTCTCGGAAACCCGCCAACTCGTCGCCAAAGCCCGCGCCCTCTACGAACCGTGGGATCTTGCGACGCCCGACGACTTCGCGCTCGCGGACGATTTACTCAAGCGCGCGGTCACGCTCGATCCGAGCGACGGCGAAGCGTGGGCGGCGTATGCATTGGTCGCGTGCGGCACGGGGATGATATTTGACTACTCCGCGACGTGGAGGCTGGCCGCGCGTTCCCGCGCCGAGAAGGCGATCAAACTCGCCCCGGATTCACCCCAAGCGCGCTTCGCCTGGGCCTTCGGCCTGCGCTTCGATCCTCAGACGCAGGACGAGGCCATCCGCCTGCTTCGGGAAGAAGTCGCCCGCCAGCCGACGAACCGCTTTGTCGTGCGGATCCTCGGGGCAGCCCTCCGCGGCATCGGCCAATACGAACAGGCGTTGATCTATTACGACAAAGCCGCCGCGCTGCCGGGCAACGATCCCGTCACGCACTACAACCGCGGACAGGTGCTCGAACAGCTGTGGCGATTTGACGAGGCGGAGGCCGCCTACGACGAGGCGCTGGCCGTTGCACCGCGCTTCGCCAGCGCCAATTGGAGAAAATTGAACCTGTTGCTCGACATCCGCCGGGACCTCCCGCGTGCGCAAGCCCATCTGGCCAAGATTCCACCCGACCCGATCGCAAACGAAGTTAGCGCCCACAACGCCTACTGGATAGCCGTTTTTCTGAAGGAGCCCGCGAGGGCGCTGATTGTCCTAAGCCAGTCCAATGATTTCCTCGCCGGAGTCGGACCCAAGGCAACGTTGACGGCGCTCGCTCATCGCATGGCCGGGAACGAAGACGCCGCGCGCACCGATTTGAAAGCGGCGCTCCGTTTGGTGGAGGAACGCCTGACCGCCCAGCCCAACGATACGCAGTTGCTCGCCAACAAGGCGGAGATTCTTGCTTTGCAGGGTGACCGAACCGCTGCCGAGCCACTCGTGCGTGAAGTCCGTCAGCGGCGCGGCGCAGGCGATCGGTCGATAAACAACGAGCGAATGGCTTACCTGCTCATACTGGTGAATCAGCCGGACGCGGCGCTGACGGCGTTGGAGTCGCGCTTTAGCCCAGCGACGCGGAGCTACATCTCAAAGGTGGGCCTCCGCTACGATCCCTCCTGGGACCCGCTGCGCGGCAATCCCCGGTTCGAAGCGCTCCTGAAGGCCCCGGAGCTGAAAAAATAAGCAGCCCGCTTGCTGAAGTAGGGCGTTAGCGCGACCTAGCTCCGGTCCTGACCGGCGAGCCCGGTGATTGACGTTTCGTCTTCAGGGTCGTCCGCTCCCTCCATGATTCCTCCTGCCATCCCCGGCTTTGTCATCGGCGTGATGATTGTGTTGGCGTTCGCTCTCCCGCGTCCGGTGGGCGCTCAAAAACCCTCCGACTTAAAATCGGTCGAGGTGCAGGCCGACGGTCGCATCACTTTCCGTTATCTCGATCCGAAAGCGATCAGCGTTTCGTTGAAACTCGAAGGCGTCGAAAAACCGCCGGCCATGGTGCGGACTCCCGCCGGCGTTTGGACGGCCACGACGCAACCCCTGCCGCCGCAAATTTACAATTACTCGTTCAGTTCGGACGGAGAACCCCGGCTCGACCCGCAAAATCACGAGTACAAACCCAACCTTGTCTCCTTTTATCGCGGCAATTTTGTGACCGTGCCGGGCCCGACTCCTCAGCTTTGGGAACCGGCGGACCTGCCCCACGGCACGGTTCACCGCCATGTCTACACGACCAAGTGCGTGACGGGGCTCACGGGCGACCAGAGCGACTACTTCGTTTACACTCCGCCGGGCTATGATCCGCGGGCCTCAAGACGTTATCCCGTCCTCTATTTGTTGCACGGGTGGAGCGACCTCGCAGTCGGTTGGACGGACGTGGGCCGGGCCCATCTGATCATGGATTCCCTGATCGCCCGTGGTCTCGCCCGCTCGATGGTCGTCGTGATGCCGCTCAGCTACGGCGAGATGAGCTTCGTGCGGAATTGGGACGCATGGGAAGATCCCGCCGCCCGCGCACGCAACTGGACCCGGTTTCAACAGGCTCTGCTCACGGAGATCATGCCGCGGGTCGAGAGCGCCTATGATGTTTCCCGAGAAGCCAAGGATCGCGCCATCACCGGTCTTTCCATGGGCGGTTACGAAAGCATCACGATCGGACTCAATCATCCGGAGAAATTCGCGTGGGTCGGTGGTTTCAGTTCCGCGGTGCTGGAGCTCGACTACGCCAAGGATATTCCCGGCACACCCCCGGCCGGAGACGCGCTCCGTTTGCTTTGGATCGCCTGCGGCACGAACGACGACGAATTGATCGCACCGAACCGGAAGTTAACCGATTGGTTGCGCGCGAAAAAATTTCCGGTCACCGCAGTCGAAACTCCCGGCGGGCATAGTTACATGGTGTGGCGGGAAAATCTCGTGCAATTTGCGCCCTTGCTGTTTCGGCCATAGCCGCCACGGACCGACTCCTCCGCAAACCCCTCCCGGATTCGATCCCCCTGAAAATCGAGTTTCCTATCAGGAGCAACCGACGGGAAACTCGGGTGTTTGGCTGTCCTGATGGTCGCGCCCGCCCTCACCCGCAATTTCGTGTTCGGCATGGCACGGGGCGTCGCGGGGCGCGCATTATGCGCAGTTCGCACTCTACCCAGCGCTCTGCACCGAGCGAGTTTCACCTCGCTTCCGGTGAACGCGGGCGTCACTGACAGGCCACTCCTCTTTGCACTGTGCCGACTTCCCCACTCCCCGCCGGTGCGATTTTTCTGAGCTATTCCCACGAAGACGCGGCGGCGGTGACGCGGATTTGCGCCGCGTTGCAGGCGGCGGGCATCGAGGTCTGGTTCGACCAGAGCGAATTGCGCGGCGGCGATGCGTGGGACGCGAAAATCCGCCGGCAAATCAAGGAGTGCGCGCTGTTCGTGGCGGTGATTTCAGCGAACACGGAGACGCGGCCGAAGGGTTATTTCCGCCGGGAATGGAAACAAGCCGTCGATTGCACACATGATCTGGCGGACGATGTGCCGTTTCTCGTGCCCATCGCGATCGATGCCACCGCGGAAGCCACCGCGCGCGTGCCGGAAAAATTCCGCGAGTTCCAGTGGACGCGACTCCCTGATGGACAGCCCACGCCGGCTTTCGTCGAGCACTTGAAACGGTTGTTGGCGGCACGCGCCACCGGCACGCATGCCCATGCCGCTCCGTCGGAAGCGAAGACCGATACCGGCGATTCGGCGTCGAGTGCGGGACCGGTCGCGAGCCGGGCGACTCCCGCCGTCGCAGTCCGTGAAAAGGCAGCACCCAGCCGCGCGATCCCGGTCGCACCGATGGGTCGCAGCGAGCGACGTGGGATGCCTTGGCCGATGGTGGGGATTGGCGCAGCCGCGCTGGTCGCGGTCACCCTCTATTTCGGACGTGCGCTTACCCCGCAGCCGACGTCCGCGGAGATACCCACGACGCGGCTCGAGCTCAGTCCGCCCCACCAGCGTTTTGCCTTTCATCCGGCTCCCGCAGTCTCGCCCGACGGCCGGCAGGTTGCTTTTTGGGCACCGGACGAGGCTGGCAAGGTCGGCTTGTGGGTTCGTTCGTTGGACTCCACCGGGGCGCGCCTTCTGCCCGGGACAGCGGGCGGTCTGGGGCTTCCGGCTTTCTGGTCGCCGGATGGGCGATCGCTTGGCTTCTTCGCTGAGAAAAAACTCAAGCGGATCGATTTGGCCGGAGGAAATCCGATTGGGTTGGCGGATGCCGTGAACCCACGGGGAGGAAGCTGGAACGTGAATGGAGACATTGTTTTTGTCCCAAACCCGGGCAAGCCGGCTTATCGGATCTCGGCCGCCGGCGGCGAAGCTACGGCCATGAACCTGGCGACGAAACCGGGCTTTTCCGTGCGTTTCCCACACTTCCTGCCGGATGGACAACATTTCCTGTTAACGGGTCGATCGGCCGCCGCCGACGACGGCGTTTTTGTGGCGTCACTCGATGGCAAGGAGCTGCGGCTGCTGTCGAAGGCCAGATCGCGGATGGAGTATGCGGGCGGCCATGTCTTCTTCGGGCAGGCGGGGAGCCTGTTTGCGCAGCGCTTCGACGAACACAAGCTGGCGCTCAGCGGCGAGCCCTTCCGGGTGGCAGAAAATCTGGGGTTTTCATTTGGCGATCCGCGAAGTTTTGCTTTTTCCGTCTCGGTCACCGGCACGATTGTCTGCTGGAGCGGGCCACATTTAGAGGTGACCCAGTTGACATGGTTCAGCCGGGCCGGCCAGCGGATCGAGACGGTGGGCGAACCAGGCGAACATGCGGGGTTCGCCCTCTCGCCGACGCAGCAACAGGTGATTCTCGAGCGACACGATCCAAAGCTCGGCGAAACCAATCTGTGGCTGTGGGATATTGCGACGAAGTTGGGTTACGCGTTTACGTCGGGCCCGAATCAGGGCGACGTCCCGGTTATTGGAACTCCGGTCTGGTCGCCCGCCGGAGATCGGGTGCTGTTCTCCACCTTTCCGGGTCTCTGCGCGCAGGCGCTGCGCGGCGGAGAACAGGAAAAGCTGTTCGATGACCGCGGGTGGCTGTGCGACGTCTCGCCCGACGGTCGCTTTGCCCTTTTCGCGAAAAGCGATCCCATGACTGGCTACGACCTCTGGCTATTGCCGCTGGCGGGAGAAAAGATAGCCAAGCCCTTCTTGGCGACCAAACAGAATGAGTGGGTCGGTCGGTTTTCGCCGGACGGCCGTTGGGTGGCCTACGCCTCCGACGACAAAGCCGCCACGCGCACCGAGATTTATGTCCAATCCTTTCCGGTGCTCGGCCGCCCGGTGCGGATCTCGCGCGAGGGAGGCGGCCGGCCGCAATGGCGCCACGACGGCAAGGAACTCTATTTCTTGAACAACGACGGCAAGCTGCTCGCCGCGACCGTCGATGGCGGTGGCGAGACATTTCAGGTTACCACACTTCCGCAGGTCCTCTTCGCGACCAAGACCCCCACAGACTCCTCCCGCCAGCAGTATCAGCCCAGCAACGACGGCGAACGGTTTCTGGTTAACGCGCAGGTCGAGGACGCCGTGCCGCGGCAACTGACGGTCGTGCTGAACTGGAAGCCGCCGGTGCAGAAGAAGTGAGCGGCGGCGGCGGGCCCCATGGGGTGCACCGGCAACGGACCCGACTCCCGAGCCAGGTCGCAGCGCCCGCCCGACCACCCGGGGTCGGTGCGCACGTTGACCAAGGAAATAAACTTTCATTAAACGCCTGTTATTGAAAGTTGACTTTCAATAACTCGCCCTATTCCTACCGGTCATGTTCACGCGCTGGGCCGAGTCCGTTTGGCTGAGGAAATTTGCCGCGCCCTACGTCCACCTCGTTTTTGGGGCGCGGCAGACCGGCAAATCCACTCTGATCCAGAGGATCCTGCCGCCGCACGCCGTGCAAATCGACCTGTCGGTCCCGAAAGTGCGCGCGCAATACCTCAACCGCCCGGACGATCTCATCACTCTCTGCCGTGGACTCCGGCAACGCGAGGGAGGCGCCTGGGTGTTCGTGGACGAGGCGCAGAATGTGCCCGGGCTCTTCGACGCGGTGCAGCATCTCTACGATGGCGACAAGACACGCTGGCGGTTCATCCTCTGTGGCAGTTCCGCACGCAAGCTGCGGCAGACCGGCGCAAACCTTCTGCCGGGGCGCAGCTTTCTCCACCACCTTTTCCCTCTCACGCTGGCCGAGCGTCCGCCCGATGAATCGCCGGTCGAATTCGACGCCCCGCCCTGCCTGCCACTCGACTGGCCCGGCGGCAAGCGTCCGGCCAGACCATTTCCTGCCGCCGACCTCATCACCCGGCTGGCGTTCGGCGAACTGCCTGGCGTCGTCACCGGCCTCGAATCGCACCGGGCCGACCTATTGCACGCCTACACCCAGCTTCACTTGGAGGAGGAAATGCGTCGCGAGGCCATGGTGAAGGACTGGCCGGCGTTCGTGCGTTTCCTGCGATTCGCCGCCGTCGAGTCCGGACAAATGGTCAACTATCACAAGATTTCCAAGGATGTGGGCCTTTCCGTGCCGACGATTAAAAGCCATTATCAGCTGTTGGCGGACATGTTCCTCGGCTTTCGCCTACCGGCATTTTCCGGCAGTCCGCGCAAGAACCTGCTCTCGACCGATCGGTTTCTATTTTTCGACCTCGGCATTCGCCATGCCGCCGCCGGGTTGCGGCCAAATTCCGATATCGTGCTGGCCAACCCCGGTCCGCTTTTCGAGCAATGGGTGGGCGTCGAACTCTGGAAGCGATTGCAATACCTGGGCACGGGTGCGCTCCATTATTTGCGCACGCACGACGGTGCGGAAGTGGACTTCATCATCGCGCGCGAGGGGAAGTTCACGCCCATCGAGGTGAAATGGACAGAGAACCCATCGCTCACCGACGCGCGGCACCTGCTGACCTTTCTCGGTGAGCATCCGAAACAGGCGAAGCACGGATACATCATCTGCCGTTGTCACCGACCGCTGCGTTTGCACGACAAGGTGACGGCCTTGCCGTGGTTTTGTTTGTGAATGCGACCGGCGCTTACCCGGTTTCCCCTCGCTTCCGGTGAGCGTGGCGTCACTGACACGGCACTCCATTCGCCACCGTGATGCTTTCACTTCTCCCCAGCGGTGCGGTTTTCCTGACCCCGTTGGATCGGCTCAGAAATCCTTCTCCACGATCACCGGGAGCACCCCTGCTTGCACGTATCCGTCTTAGTATTGGTGAATAAAGGCTGTGAGTTATTTTTTGCCGTGGCATTATGTCAGAAATATGGCCACTTATTTCTGACAGTAAGGCTCATTGTTTCTTAGCAACAGCGCCTGCTGTGGCGCCACACGCCTGCGTTTCGCCCAGATTGGCTTGGCCGCGATCGGTCTCGCCGGGACCGGCGCGGCATGGGCCCAAGCCATTCCAAATCCAATAGGAGGTTGAAATCGGGCGGCGCGAAATGGCGTGATCTGAATCTCATCGCGGACTGCGCCATGAGTGCATGGGTTGCCAATTGCACTCTGCAATTCATCCCCATCCAAATTCCAGGCCTGACTCGCCCCGGCACCCGGGCGTAGCGTTTCACGCCTTCCAACCATGCCATCCCCCATCCTCTCCCGACGCACTTTCAACCGCCTGCTGCTCGGGTCCGCCGCCGGGGTTGGGGCGGGTTGCTGGTCGGCGCGCCGCGGGGCACCGGCGATCGTCACCCCTGAGCACGCCCGGCCGAAACTGCCCAGCGGAATTGCGGCTGGCGACGTCACGGCCGACGGCGCCGTCATCTGGAGCCGGTGCGACCGCCCCGCGCACATGCTGGTCGAGGTCGCCACCACTGAATCCTTTCGCGCCGCCCGGACCTTGCGCGGCCCGCTGGCCGGCCCGGAGAACGAGTTCATCACCAAACTCGCCCTGCCCGCCCTGCCCGCCGGGGAACGCTGTTTCTACCGCGTCGTCTTCGAGGATCTCGGCGACCGCCACCTCCGTTCGGAGCCGCTCACCGGATCATTCCAGACCGTGCCCGGCGGCCCGCGCGACGTGCGCTTCGTCTGGTCCGGTGACACCGCCGGCCAGGGCTGGGGCATCGATCCCGTGCGCGGCGGCATGCGCACCTACGAGGCGATGCGGCGGCTGCAGCCGGATTTTTTCATCCACAGCGGCGACACGATTTACGCTGACGGCCCGCTCGCCGCCGAAGTGCCGCTGCGCGACGGCACGCTCTGGCGCAATCTGGTCACGCCCGCCAAGTCCAAGGTCGCCGAGTCGCTCGCGGAATTTCGCGGTGCGCACCTCTACAACCTGCTGGCCGAAGCGGTGCGCCGCTCCGCCGCCGAGGTGCCGTTTTTCGCCCAGTGGGACGACCACGAGGTCGTGAACAACTGGTATCCGGGCGAAATCCTGGACGATGCGCGCTATACCGAAAAGAACGTCGACACGCTCGTCGCCCGGGCGCGCCGGGCGTTTTTCGACTGCCTGCCGATCCGCGGGCAGGCGACCGACACGATCTACCGCACTCTCTCGTACGGGCCCAACGTCGAGTTGTTCTTCCTCGACCTGCGCACCTGTCGCGCGGCCAACTCACCCAACGTGCAGCCGGTGGCGGGAGCCGACACCGCCTTCCTCGGCCGCGAGCAGCTCGACGCCCTCAAGCGCCGCCTCATCGCCTCGCCCGCCACCTGGAAAATCATCTGCAGCGACATGCCGCTGGGCCTGATCGTGCGCGACGGCCCGAGGGACTTCGAAGCCGTGGCCAACGCCGACGACGGCCCGCCGCTTGGCCGCGAACTCGAAATCGCCGATCTCCTCCGCACCCTCCAGCAACGGCGCGTGCGCAACCTGGTCTGGCTCACGGCCGACGTCCACTACGCCGCCTCGCACCATTACTCGCCCGATCGCGCCCGGTTTCAGGACTTCGACCCGTTTTGGGAATTCGTGAGCGGGCCGTTGCACGCCGGCACCTTTGGCCCCAACGCCCTCGACCGCACCTTCGGCCCCGAGGTCCGCTTCACCAGCCTGCCCGCCGGCTTCAAGTCCGGGGTCGGCCCGGCCGACGGCCTGCAGTTTTTTGGCGCGGTGCACGTCGACGGCAGGACGCGCGCCCTCACCGTCACGCACCACAATGCCGCCGGCGAAAAGCTCTGGTCCACCACTCTCGCGCCCGATGTGGCTTGAGCCAAGATCGTGGAATTGAACCGCGAATAGACGCGAATCAACTAAACCCCTCCCGGATCCGATCCCCCTGAAAATCCGGCTTCCTATCATCCACCACGTGGAAGGGCTGCCACCAGACAAGGTCCGCTTCCGCAAGGGAGTGCTCGCCCATGCCGTGCATCACGACGATCAACTCGCCGGCCGGACTGCCCGTGGGAAGACAACTGGCAACCCGATCGCAAATGGGCCACAACCGACGAAGGCACTGCGCTCGGTCGCATCCACAGCGCCGCCGTCGCCCGGGCCGGCATCGATCTCTCCGGCGGGTTGCTCTACCTCAAGCTCGGCAAGGGCAACAGTTGCCAGACTCGGCCTCATCACGGGGCATCGCGCCGGCGACGCGGCGCTGCACTACGACCAGACCGGCATCGAGGGGCGCGCCTGGCGGGAGGATTCGATGCCCGAGCGCCTCGCGAAACACGGATTCGCCCGCAACCGCTTCTTCCTCGTAGCCCGCAGCGCCCTCGACGCACCGAGCGCCTAACGCCCACGCGACTTGTTCGGAGACTCCTCCCAGACTTGGCCGACCTACGACGACGCCGGTAACTGGAGCGCCGCCCAGTTTATTTTGGCGCACGTAAGACCGGTCTCGCTAGCATGATTGTCACAGAATAAACCGTGTGATCGGTCGAATCCTGGGCAAAATATCTTAGTCCCTTGTTTAAAGGTTAATGCGAAGGATACAGCTATCGTTTCGTTTGCATGATGAATCGTTGTACGACACAAAAGGAAAACGAAATGGACGCGTCACAATAAGCAAACGAACGCCGCACCGGCGCAGCCACGGCGTATGTCGAGGCACAGCAGGCGGCTGGCCGAGTGTCGTTTTCGATGGCCGATCTGATGCGGGAGACGGGGCTTTCAGTGACCGCTGCCAAAGGCCAACTGCGCCGGTTGGGAAGCGCACCCTTCGCGCGCCAACCGGTCCAGGTTCGGCGTGGCAACCTTCGACTGGTCGTGGTAGCAGCGCACATCGCCGTAGCCGAGGTCGTCCGCGAGGATGAGGAGAATGTTGGGCTGCGACGAAACAGCAGCGACGCCCGTTGACGCGAGCGCGGCAAAGAGCGCGATGATAGTGAGCAGCAGTTTTCTCATGGCACGGAAACAACCGGCTTCCTGAGCACGTCCATCGCGGGATCGGACTTCGCGCGGAGCAGGATGCCGAGGTCGTCGATGTTTTCATCGAGCACAAACGGATGCGGAATCTGCCGGCGAACGGCGAGGCATTCCTCGTAGGTGAGGCACGGTTGCTCGATGTAAACGTCCACGTCGCGCACGGCCTTGGCGACGCGCACAGCTTCGTGCTGCACCCAACCCGTGTTCGCGTCGGCCACGAGGTGGTCGCCGGGCTGGACCTTGGCGGCCACGGCGAAGATGCGCGCGATGGTCGCGCCATGAGCCGCCGCAAGTGCGTCCCACTAATCCGCGTTCCGACCGCCGGCAAATCCGGCCCCGCCTTCGGCGCGGGCTCCGCGGGCGTAGCCGCGGGGCACGCCGCGCAGCCCGGCTCGCCGATCAGCACCGCGGCGGAGATTCTGGCGAAGCCTTCTCGTGCCGGGCCAGTCCACCGACGAACGGCGGCTCCGCGCCTGCGGCGTGAATCACGGCGAAGCCGGGCGCCAGCAGCAGAGAGGAGCGAAAGGCGATCACTTGGCCGGCTTGAGTTGATTCAGCTCGGCCATTGCCCCGGCCAATCCCTGGCCGACGCCGCCGAGGATTTTCGCGGAGCCGAGATAATGGAATTCGAGATTGGAGACGCCTTTCTCCAGCACCTGCCACTCGCGCGCGGTGAGGCCGGTGGCGCGCAGTCTATCCAGCGCGGCTTTTTCCTCGGGGGGCTTCAGCTTGGCGTCCTTCGCCTGCTTCTTAGCCTGCTCTTTGATTTTACCTTCCTTCTGCCGCGCCGCTTTCAGTTCGCGGTCCCAGTAGTTCTCGGCCAGCACCGTCGCGACGTTGCCTCGGAACTCCGGCAGCTTCGCCGGGGCCGCCATCGAGTCGCGGAAATTTTGGTGCGTGCCTTTGTAACGTTGCTCGTCGGGGCCATACTCCGCCGTCGGTCCGCCGACGCCGAGGACGCCGATGACGAACGGCAGCTTCGGCACGTTCAAGTCCCGCCGCACGTCGCGGATGAAGTGCGCCATCGCCGTCGCGTAGGCATCGTAGCCGCCGGGCTTGTCGCGGTTCGGATACGTGCCGGTGTCCACGAGATCATTCCAACCCTGGAACCACGCGAAGCCCGCCAGCTCGTAGCCTTGCGCCGCGTCGTAGCCGGGTACCACGCGCTTGAGGTCGGCGAGCACCATCTTCACGTGCTCAATCATCAGGCGGTAATACACGCCCGTCGCCTTCGCCTTCTCCGCCTTCATCGCCGCCACGTCCTTGCCCTGCTTTTGGAAGGTGGCGAGCTGCGACTCGTTGAACACGTACGGCCCGGCGCTCGGCGAACGGAAATCCGTGTGCAAACTCTTCCCGCCCCACGAGGTCTTGATGACCAGGATGGGCGCGTCGGTGAGCTTCTCCAGGTAGAGGCCGAACGTGAACTCCGGGCCAATCTTGGGTCCGTTCTGACTCGCGCCGAAGCCCGCCGTCAGCTTCCCCGTCTGCTCCTTCGTGTCCGTGCCCGCGCAGCCGATGGACGAAATCCAAACGCGCTCGCAAACCTTCGGCTGGCCATCCGCTCCCAGCATCTCGGCGAGCATCGGCGCGGTCGCCGGGTCCATGCCGATGTGCTCGAAGGTGCTGACCTTGGCGTGACCCTGCATGTTCGACTGGCCGGCGAGGACGAAGACTTGCAACGGCTTCCTTTGCGCCGCGAGGGATGGGCCACCAAGGAACACGGAAAACGCGAGGAGGGTGAGAATGGATTTCATCGGTTCGTCTTTCCCGGTAGGTCAGGTTGCTGGAGGATAATTGTTCATGGCAAGTCTGCCGGTGGCGGCGCGGGGCTGGCGGATCATTGGTAGGATGCGACCGGCCGGGGCTGCACGCCGAAGAGCACCGTGCAATCGAAGCGGTGATGCGTGCTGAGGATCTTCGCCAGCATCGGCATGGACTGCTCGCTGCGGTATTCCTGCTCGGCGGCGATGAGCACGATGTGCCTGCCCTTTCCGGGGCCGTCGCCGCCGGGATAGGTGAGCCACTGCTGCCCTTCCGGGGCGGACTGGGCAGAGGCGCAGATGGAGAGCGCGAGCAGGAGGGTGGTGAGCGTCTTCATAAAGTGCCGAACCCGGTGCACAGCGGGCTGGTGAGCGGCTTCTTGTCCGCCGCAGCGCCGTGGCCACCGATGAGCGCGAGAGCGAGAAGTGTGAACCGTGTCCCTGTCTACCGCCTCACTGAGGAAATCTGCAAGGCTCACCATTCCATCGTGACGGTAGTGACGTAACTTCGGGGCTCGACCGGGCGCTGCCACGTGTAGTTGTTGCCTTGCTCGGAGTCTTCGCCGAGGAGGTTGTTGACGTTGAGCTGGGCCGTGAAGTGGTGATTGAACAGCTTCCTTCGGTAGCTGACGAACGGGTTCATCAGCACGTAGCTCTTGGTGCGGATCTTGGGAAGCACGACGATATTGTTAACCAATACCTGGTTGCGGATTTTGCCCAAGGCGTAGCGGAAGGCGGCGCCGACCGCCAAGCCTTTGAATTTACCCTCGATGAAGCTGTAGCGCGTGGTCAGCGCCGCAGTCTCACGCCGGAGGCTGGAGATGTTGCCCTCGGCGGTATCGAGTTCGAGCTGGGTAATGCTGGTGGCGGCGTCGGGTTCCAGTCCTTGAGCCGTGGCGCCGGCGCGGGCGGCGGCGAGGTAGGGTCGCACGAGCGGGAACAAGCGGTCGAACTGCACGTAGTTGACCGAATAGGTGGCGAGCATGGTCCACTGGCGCGTGAGGTTCGTCTGCATTTCAAACTCCCAGCCTTCGGTCGCCTGGTCGCGGTAGTCGGCGCCGCTGAGGAGACGGCCGCCCACCGGGAGGAGCGCGTTGAGCTCGTTTTGCGCCGGGGCGCTGAGGGCGACCGCGTTGTTCTCGGCCGTCGTGTTGAAGTGGGTGAAGGTGGCGGTGAGGCGTTCGTTCAGCAGATTGAAACGCAGGCTGGTCTCGATGCCCTCGCCGGTGCGCGGGAGGCGGGGACGGCCGGTGAGTTCAAAGCTCGCGCTGTCGGTGAAGAGGGCGGACTCGAAGTAGCCGCCGCTGAGCGACAGCCAGGGAAGCAGGCGGAAGACGCCACCGTAGGATTGATTGGTGGTGTAGGCGCGATGGAACCGTTCGTAGGGGACATTGTAGCCGGTGGCGTCGAGGATCGGTTGATTGTTGAGATCGACGAGGCGGGTTTCGCCGGTGGCCGCGAACGCGACGGGAGCGCGCGAGCGGTTTTGTCGGAAGTAGTCGCGGCTGAAACCCGCGGTGGTCCGAAGGCGGCCGGAGAAGAACGCGCCGAGGGAGGTGAGATTGGCGGAGCCGAGCGTGTTGTTGAAGCGGGTCTGGCCGGCGCCTTGGCGGTAGAACGTGGTGACGCCGGGATCGACCGGGATACTGAGGGTGGCGTCGGCGTTGCCGTTCGAAAGGTAGTGGACGGGGTGGATGAGATTATTGCCGTAGGTCGCGGCGACACCGGTGATACCGCGGCGGGCGATTTCCTTTTGGTCCATCGCGAAGCCAAAGGTGTTGGCATAGTTGCTCTCGTCGCGGAAGATCCCGCCGGCGACGGTGCGCAGCGAGGAGTGCCAAAACGGCAGCTTGGTGTCGTGGACGAGCGATGTGCGCCAACTCGTGGCCTTGTTGCCGTCGGTGATAAAGGTGGGCGCGTGGACGACGAAGTATTGCTCGAAACGCGGATTGGGAATCGTGGCGTTGGGGAGGGTGGGGTGCGGGAGGACGCGGTTCACATCGATGAAAACCGAGCGGCTGTCCGCGCCGATCGCGCCCTGGCTAGATTGGGTTTGCAGCCGCGTCGTGTCGCCGAACTGAGCATTGTGGCCGATGAGGATTCGCAGGTTGTCGCCTACGCGGTGGGTGAGTTCGAGGTTGTAGGCGTGAAAATTGGTATCGTGTCGGTTGTCGGGACCGCCCCAATCCATCCCATAGGGAAAGATGCTGTGGGAAGCCCCGAGACCGTGGAAGTTGAGGGGATTGGCGTAGCCGTCGGTCAAGGACGTGTTCGTATTCGCGCGCAACGTATTGCGAAACGTGGTGGTGGCGGTCGACTGCATGTCGTAAAACGTGCCGTCGATCTTGAAAAAGACGCGGGTGTTGCCTGGAGCGGCCAGGCGGCGCACGCCGACGCCGTTGGGCTGCACGCCGGCGAGGTTCGGGTTGCCGTCGGGCTCATTGGTGGCAGAGCCGCGGACGTAGGCCACGCTCACGTCGGTGGGGCGGAGGGCGGCAATGTGGTTGCGCGTCGTGCCGCGCTCGTAGTTCAGATTGACGCGGGTTTTCCCATTTTGGAACGGCTCCCAACTCAGGGCGCCGGCGAAACCGCGGAAATCAAAACCGCCGCGCTGGCGATCCTGTTCAGTCTCGGAGTTGAGGGCGTTGACGCGCAGGCCGAGGCGGGGAGCGAGCTTCTGGTTCACGTCGACCGAGTAGCGCTGCGTGCCGAATGAGTCCATCCGCACCGTGGCGGCGGCGCGGTCGCGAAACGTGGCGCGCTTGGTGGAGATATTGATGACGCCGGCGGGGTCGACGTCGCCGTAGGCGAGACCGCCGGGGCCGCGCGAGATTTCGATGCGTTCCGTGTTGTAGTTGTCGGCGGAAAGGAACCACGGGAAACCGTCGCGCAGCTGGCGGATGGAGGGAATGCCGCGGAAACTAATCTGGTTGCCGGAGCGAATGTTGACCGGGGCGCCGATGGTGCCCGAGTCGTTGAAGATATTTTCGGCACCGATGGCGAAATCGACCGCACCGAAGAAATCGTTGAGCGCGAGATCGCTCAGGAAATCGGACGTGAAAACAGAGATGGAGTTGGGGAGGTTGGCGAGTTTCTCGTTGGTGCGGGTGCCGGCGAGGGCGGACGAAGCGGCGTAGCCCTTGTCTTCGTCGCTGCTGACCGTGAAGGGCGAGAGGACGATGGCATCTTCCTTGGCCCCTTGGGCGGTGGTGGGGGCAGAGGCGGGCGCAGGAACAGCGGGCGCGATTTGAGCGAAGGCCGGGGGTAGTGCGAGGACAGTGAGCAACAGGTTGAGGCAGGGGAGTAGTTTCATGGGTGATAGGTTAAGGGACCAAGTGGAACTTGCTTTCAAGAAATAGCCCCTGCTTGGATGGGTCGAAGTGCATAGCCGAGTTCTTTGGCCGCACGACGCAAGGCTTTCTCCTTGCGCGCCTGGCGCAGACGACCCGAAGGGGTCAACCCGCTGGTTGCTGCCGACCTCGCGATGGGGCGGGCGATCCCAATGGGAGCACCAGCGATCAGTGGGTTGACCGTTCGGGCTCTCATCGAGTTCTAATCGCAAAGCAGGGGGCACACGCGAATCCTACCATGGCAACGCCGGACCGTCTTGACCGAGAAGTGCGGTTGGGGCGGCGATTACGGCACAGTCGCGGCGTTTCGGAGTTTGCGCGACGGCCGAAACCGAGGGCGGACGCAAGGACGACGCTTGCCGGGAAACCCATGGGTGGCTCCGGGGTGGCGTGAAGCGAGCCACCGGTTGCCCGCCCACCGTGCAATCTGGCGCGAGGGCCGTTCGCGGCCGAAAACACTAACTTGGCCTCGCCTCCGACGGGAAGACCTCTGCCTATCGCACCCATCGCGCACCGCGATCTTCTCCGGCGTTGCCCCGCATCGCTCCGGTTTGTACGGCAACGCACAAGAAATGCGCGATGTGCTGCCCGAGGCCGAATTGCTGCCGAAATACTTCTCGCGCCACGGGTACTGGTCGGCCGGCGCGGTCAAGCTCCTGCACTACCTCATCGATCCTCCTTCGTGGGACGACTACTTCCCCGCCCGGGACACGGACCGTCCGCTGCCGTTCACAGTCTATCCGAAAAAGCGCCCGGTAAACCTTCCCGTGGGCGGCCCGTGGCAATACGTGGAAACAGACTGGGCGGCGCTCGACGTCACCGACGAGGAGTTTGGCGGCGACTGGTCCGTCACAAAGTGGATCGGCGAGCAACTGCAGCGCGATTCGGATCAGCCCTAAGGCCGGCCGCTGGGCTATTTCCACGTAGGCGACCGTGCCGCCCGGGCGGAAATCCCCGCCAGGTAGAGCGGAGTTTGGGCCGACAGGAGGCAGCCTGGCCGTATCAACCTAAAAACCGCAGTTGAACCACGAATGGACCCAAGGCGGCGCGGCCGCAACCGAGCCCAATCCTCGGAGGGAATGGCCACAAAACACACAAAAAGGCGCAAAAAAAGAGGGTTGGCAAAAAAGAGAGAAAACAGGGGAGCCCCTGATTCTGCGGTAACTCTCAGACTGAGACAGTCAGCCCAAGCGATTTCCTTTTTTTGCCACCCATTTTCTTGCCCAAAGGATTGGTGGTTTGGGCCCAAGCGCCAACATTATTTCACCGCGGATTGGCGATCCTGTCGCTTCGCTCGGTCCACGGATCAACACGGATAAAGGCAGGGACTGCCCCTCGCCAGGTCACTGAGGCCCGGCCGGCAGGCAGAGACTCGGAATTCGGAGACGCAGGGAAAACCAATGCCTTTCTCTGCGCTCTGAATGATTGGGTCTCTGCGGTGTATTCAGATTGAGGGTTGAGTTTGGTTTCGGCTGCGCCGCGCGGATCTTCCATCCTCATCGCTGAAAATCATCCGCGAGGGGATTTGCAACCGGCCCAGGCTCTCGCCACGGTGAAAGGTAACGCTTTCAAGCAATCACCTTCCCACCATGCGTCACGAAGCCATCCCCTCCACGTTGTTCAGCGAAAATCGCGCGCGCCTGAAGGCACGGCTGCCCGCCGGTTCGCTCGCGGTCGTCAACGCCAACGACATCCCGCCGACGAATGCCGACGGCTCAAGAATCCCGACGCCCAACTCGGACCTGTTCTACCTGAGCGGGATCGAGCAGGAAGAGACGATCCTCGTGATCGCACCGGATGCATTGGACGAGAAAATGCGCGAGGTGCTGTTTGTCCGCGAACCCAACGCGCACTTGAAAACGTGGGAGGGCCACAAGCACCCGAAGAGCGAGGCCCAGGCCATCTCCGGCATCAGGGAGATCAAGTGGCTCACGGAGTTTCCCGCGATTTTCCACAAGCTGATGTGCGAAATGGAGCGTGTCTATTTGAACGCGAACGAGCACAACCGCGCCGTCATCGAAGTGGAGACGCGGGAGGCGCGTTTCGTGCACCAAGTGCGGGCGAAATATCCGCTGCATGACTATCGCCGGCTCGCGCGGCTGATGCACGAGCTGCGGGTCGTGAAGTCCGAGGTGGAGCTTACGCTCATCCGGCGCGCCTGCGGGATCACCGGGCAGGGCTTTCGCCGTCTGCTGCGCACCGTGCGGCCGGGCGTGATGGAGTACGAGGCGGAGGCCGAGCTGGCGCATGAGTTCATCGGGCACCGGGCCCAGTTCGCCTACAACCCGATCATCGCGGCGGGCGCCAATGCCTGTACGCTGCACTACAATCAGAACGATCAGCCGTGCCGCGCCGGCGAGCTGCTGCTGCTCGACGTGGCGGCCTGCTACGCCAACTACCAGTCTGATCTCACGCGCACAATCCCGGTGAGCGGACGCTTCACGAAGCGTCAGCGCCAGGTGTATGACGCGGTGCTGCGCAGCCTGCGGGCCGTGACCAAAGCGGCCGTGCCGGGCAAGCTGCACAAAGACTGGCAAAAAGAGTCGGAGAAAATTTTGGAAGAGGAACTGCTGCGGTTGGGGCTGCTCAAGCCGCGCGACCTCAAGCGTCAGGCCGCGGACAAGCCGGCGGTGAAAAAGTATTTCATGCACGGAGTGGGGCATCCCATCGGGCTCGACGTGCATGATGTCGGCCTGCTGAAGCAGCCCTTCGCTCCCGGCTGGGTGCTCACCGTCGAGCCGGGCATCTACATCCCGGAGGAAGGCTTCGCGGTGCGGCTGGAAAATACCGTCGTGCTCACGGAGGGCGCGCCCGTCGATCTCATGGCGGACATTCCCATTGAGGCGGAGGAGATCGAGACGCTGATGAATCGCGGCGCGAAGCCGCCCAAGCCAAGGGCTGGCCCCACAATTTGAACGCCGCACATCCGTTTCCTGCAGGAGCAGTGGGCGAAACTTTGATCACCCCTTCGCCCCGAGGCTTGCCTCGGGGTGGCCAAGCGAAGGGCGAGGGTTCACTCGTACGCTCTCAAACCAGCCCGCTGGGGACATCGGGCTCCACCTCGACTGCATCGATCCGGCCTAGTGTGCCGACCGCAAAGTAGCGTGACAAGTAGCTGCGAGCGCCAGCGAGTGGAGCGCGCCAGTGGTCCACTCGCTGGCGCTCGCAGCTACGCGTCACGAAAGTTATTGGTCGCGCCACTAGCGCGCTCCCGCTGGAAGATTTTCCAGGAGGTATCGGATGATCAGCATTCGAACGTGCACCAATGTCCCGCTGCCTTCGCGCAAACCGTGGTCGCGGTTGGGATAGACCATGTAATCAAACGGTTTGCCGAGTTCAATCAGGCGATCGACCAGCCCTTCGATAATCTGAATGTGCGTATTCGTTTCGCCCGTCCCGGTGATCATCAAGAGCTTGCCCTTGAGGCCCTCAGCATAGTTGATCGCCGCCGCTCGTTTGTATCCGTCGGGGTTCACTTCGCGCGTGCGCATGAAGATTTCCTGGAACCAGGCGTTGTAGAGATGCGGCTGTGGCTTGGGCACCACCGCAATGCCCACCTGATAGGAATCGGGCTTGCGAAACATGGCGTTCAACGTGTTCGAACCGCCGCCGCTCCAGCCCCAGATTCCTACGCGGGATAAATCCACATACGGACGCATTCGCCCCAACTCCTTGAGCCCCGCCTCTTGTTCCTCGGTGGAAAGCGGTCCCAGACTGCCGAAGATCGAACGCCGCCAGGCCGCTCCCTTCGGTGCGGGCGTGCCCCGGTTGTCGATCGATACCACCAGATATCCCAGATCCGCGACCACCCGATGAAAGTCGATCTGCGCTGCGCCCCATTCATTCAACACGGTCTGCGCGTGCGGCTCGCCGTAAACGTAAATGAAGACGGGATATTTTTTCGCCGCATCAAAATCCTTCGGCTTGATCATCCACGCGTCCATCGAAACGCCGTTGCCAATCTCCAGCTGCAGGAACTCCGTCGGATGCGATACGACCGCCTTCATTTTCTCGCGGAGCTGGCGGTTGTCTTCCAGCACCCGCGCCACCCGGTGTCCGGACAACTCCACCAACTCAACGTGCGGCGGCGAATCCAGCGTGGAAATCGTGTGAATCGCCCACCTGGCATCGGGCGAGAAATCGTAGCCGTGCGTGCCGGGTTGGTTCTCCGGTGAGATCCGCTCCAACCGGCCGGAACCGTCGAGTGGCACCCGGTAGAGATGCTTCTGCGTTCCATTGTCCGGTGACGCGTAGAAGTAATACCATCCTCCGGCTTCATCAATCACCGCACGGTCAATGAGGTCGTACTCGCCGGGGGTCAGAACCGAAAGCTCCTGCCCTTCGCGGGTCAGCAGGAAAGCATGCCGCCAACCATCCTTCTCACTGACCACGACGAACGCTCCGCCACCGCGAATCCAAATCAGTCCGGAATTTTTTCCCTGACTCGACTCCGCCCAGGCCGCGTTGGATTCGTGATAGATCCGCTTCACGGTGCCGTCGGTTTTCGCGAGCAGAAACTCACGCTGATCCCGGAAGCGGCTGAATTTCTCAACCAACACTTCCTCTGAATTTCCGGCCCAATCCACCTGCCTCAAATAAAATCCTTCCGGCGGCGATTCGATGGGCAACCATTGCACGCTCTGCCCGGCGGAATCCACCACGCCGATACGGAGCTTCGCGAGTTCTTCGCCGACGCGCGCAAACCGGTGATTCCGCACCCCTGGATACGACGGGTCGTCGGGCGTCAAGACCGCCCGCTGCCGGACGTCGGTCGCATCGGACTCAACAAATGCGATGCGTTTCCCATCAGGGCTCCAAACCGGATCGCGATACGAGATGTCCCGGTCCGCGGAACGCTTCGTCAGCTGAGTTCGCTGACCGCTTGCCAGATCGCGCGCGAAGATATTTTTCTCCTGAAACTCCAGCACGCTCTTTCCGTCCGGCGAAAGCAGCGGTCCGCGCGCGGCTGGACTTCCCTCCCCGGACTTCGCTGCGCGGCGGGTGCCGGTGCGAACATCGTAGCCGATCCTGACCATCTGGTCCGTTTTCGGATCACGTTCCTCGACCGTGTATCCTGAACTGTCGGGCAGCCATGTCGGCTGGAACTTCTGCGGACGAAACTCACCGCGGGTATAGATCGCGTGGAGGCGCGCTTCGGTTTCCTGTTGCCACGAGGTGTGGTGCGATGATTGCGCCTGGACGTGGTAGGTTCCCATCGCCAGAGAAACTGCGAAGGAGAGGCAAGCGCACGCCCTTGTTGGATGATGATTCATGTGGTTTTGGAAATGAAAATGGCTCTTAAGGATTCCCTGTTTGCTGTCGCCTTCAGGGGGCGAGACGGCGGCCGCCCCGGCCGGAGCGGAGTTGTTCCGCGAGCTTTCGGAGTAGCGCCGCATTCTCGCGCCTTCCGGCGATCTTCAGATTCTCGTCCGGGTCGGCCTGATTGTCATACAGTTCCATAACAGCCCAGCTCCGGCCTCAGATCATCCACGATCACGAACAGGACGTTCGGTCGCGGGTTTGCGCCCGCGGCGGCGCCGCAGACGAGCAGCAGGAGGGCCGGAAGGGAATGCGCGGGTTTCATTTTGTCGTGGGGAATTGGATGCTCGGGCGAGTGTTCAGCTGCAATGTTCATCTTGAATCGCAGGCGGGTCCATTCCCCGTGGCTTGCCACGTTCCTGCCTGCGATTCCACGAGCCCGTCCGCGTAGCGGTCGCCTGGCCATGATGCCCCGAGGCTTGCCTCGGGGTGGCCAGGCGAAGAGCGAGTGTTCACTCGCATCGAGAAGGTGCTCTGCCCTTCGACAGGCTCAGGGCCCTGAGTTTATCGAACGGGCAGCGACTGCATGCCGGCCACGAGGTTCCCTCTCGGGGTCTCCAGCGCCAGATGGTAATGGTTGCGCATGACGCACCAGGCATGGACCCGCCAGCCGTTCTTCACGCACGCCTCATCGAGACAGGCGAGAAACGCCATTCTGGCTCCCTGACCCTTTCGGATTGGCTTTGTTTGGTGCCGCTTTGGGTTCCCGGAAAGAAGTGTTCTCCCTCGTAAACGGGTGTGCAACGAGGGGGGCGCGACTTTCGCGTTTTCCAAAGCAAAACTCCCTCGCAACCTTTCAGTCTACGAGGGAGTTAAATTGGGTGCAGGGGTTGGATTCGAACCAACGACCTTCAGGTTATGAGCCAACCAACTGCCCTATAGGATTTTAGGACACGAGCTAAGAGCACCGACAGTCACGGAGTGGTACG